>ENA-OVIX01000007-OVIX01000007.1-human-gut-metagenome-genome-assembly--contig:-NODE-7-length-251499-cov-11.6535_pt1 | contig 251499 bp, 228 predicted proteins | sample MGYA00248638_ERZ507555 | MGnify/ENA primary metagenome ERZ507555 (study PRJEB26165, sample SAMN02676130) | human gut metagenome | isolation source: stool | host: Homo sapiens | place: USA | study: EMG...
AGCATTTCAAGGAGTTTTAAGCAATGATAAGTGTGCTATTTGTCTGCCACGGCAATATCTGCAGATCAACCATGGCCGAGAGTGTTTTTACGCACAAGGTAAAAATGCTCGGCCTTTCAGACCAGTTTTTGATCGACAGTTTTGCAACAAGTACAGAGGAGATTGGGAATCCGCCTCACAGAGGAACAGTGAACAAGCTGAGAGAAGTGGGAATACCACTGGTTCCGCACAGAGCGAAGCAGATTACGTGGGCGGATTATGAAAAATCCGATTATATTATTGGTATGGATTCTGCTAATATGCGTAATCTTAACAGGATGCTGAAGAATGACCCGGAAGAGAAGCTTTATAAGTTTCTGACTTTTGCCGGATCAGGACGGGATATTGCGGATCCTTGGTATACAGGAAATTTTGATGAAACTTATGAAGATATACAGGAAGGTTGTGAGGGATTTCTGGATTATCTGGAGAAACATGGAGAAATCCATTACTGATATTTCGGAATGAGACACAAATCTGAAACAATACAAAAGGTATGACAGCAAAAGGCAGCGGAAGTTGCTTTTTCTGTCGATGAAAACTTCTTTACAAATCTGAAAACTTCTATTATACTTGTCCATACAGCAAGCAACTCAGATTCAGCAGAGAAATCTGCTCTCTGCAATTCTACAGTGGAAGTTCTTTCCACAGAAATATCTAATCATGTTATCAGATCAGAATCATTTTGTGCGTCGTTGTGAGAGCGCACAGGATTTTGTCAGGACATTCGTCCGCTTTGTTTCACAGAAAGGAAATTAAATATGGAAAAAAGTTATGAAACTTTTGTCACGGACCTGAGAAAGCTCCTTCTTGCGGCTATGGATCTGAAGGAAGAAGAAATTTATTTTTCAAACGATGGAGAAAAATATGGCTGTTTGGGAGATAGGCTATTTGTAGAGAGTGGTCATATGGAAAAGGCAAAAACAGTCTGCGGGTTGCATACAGAAGAGCTTTATAAAAGGTACTGTCAGGAACATTCTTTTGAAAATATCGTTCATGATTGTATTAGGGAGATAAAAAAAGTCAGTGAAAATTGTGTGCTATGTGATTTGGACGATCTGAAAGATTATGAGAAGGTAAAAAGCAGACTTTTTATTCGACTTCTGAATGCAGATAAAAACAGGACTATACTGAAGGAGTTGGTTCATCACAAAATCGGAGATATTGCTTTAGTGGTTTATTATCTTGCAGGAGAAAAAGAAGGATATGTTCTGAGTGCAAAGATCAAGAAAAGCTTTGTGGAGAAATGGGGAAAAGATGCGGATACTGTTTTCGAAGCTGCTTTAATAAATACATATTTTATCAGTCCACCAAGAATCTATCATTGGGAAAAAATGCTGTTTGATAAGACATATGAAGGAGATAATTTCATGGATATCCTTGGAACATACCATCCAAATAAAGGGATTGCCGGGAATTGCCTGAGTACAGAAAAGCGTACTAATGGAGCGGCAGCAATCTTTTTGCCCGGGGTAGCCAGACGTCTTTCTGAACTTCTGGGGTCAGACCTGTATCTGGTTTTTACCAGTGTTCATGAAGTAATGGTCCATAATGCGGATGTGGTTTATCCGGAAGATTTGAAAGAAGTTCTAAGTGATACGCTCGAGAAAGCAACTCCGGAAGAGGATTATCTGACATCTTCCATTTATCGATACAGCAGAAGGAGTGGTGAATTCTCTGTGGAATTGAAATGAGCTAAAGAGAGGTGACATATGGAAGTGCTTTGAGTTTATCGTTATTTGGGCATTAGAACAGAAATTAAGGCCGGAATCCATCATAAAGAATGAAATTCCGGCCAGGTTCTTTCCATGTGTTATGCTGTTTGTCTAACTATTATAAGAGTTCTTTTTTTGTGGTTTAGCTGAGAAGTGCGGAATCGTTGGAAAATTCTTCACCGCTGGCTTCTTCGAATTTGTCCAGGAGATCTTTGACTGTAAGCTTTTTCTTTTCTTCGCCCTGGATATCCAGAATGATCTTTCCCTCCCACATCATGATCAGACGATTGCCGTGAGTGATTGCATCACGCATGTTATGGGTGATCATCATGGTTGTCAGATGATCGCGGTTTACGATCATGTCTGTGATCTCGAGAACCTTGGCTGCAGTCTTCGGATCAAGAGCAGCAGTGTGCTCATCCAGAAGAAGAAGCTGAGGCTTCTTTAAAGTTGCCATCAGAAGTGTCAATGCCTGACGCTGGCCACCGGAGAGGAGTCCGACTTTGGAAGTGAGCCGGTCCTCAAGACCAAGACCGAGAATCTTCAGGAGTTCGTGGTATTCTTCCCGTTCCTGGCGGGTAATGCCCGGACGGAGAAGGCGGGATTTTCCGCGGCGTTTGGCAAGAGCGAGATTTTCTTCAATTCCCATAGTTGCAGCAGTTCCGGTCATAGGATCCTGGAATACACGGCCAAGATACGCGGCTCTTTTATATTCGGAAAGTTTTGTGACATCGGTTCCACCGATAATGATCTTTCCGGAATCTACAGGCCAGGCACCTGCAACTGCATTCAGCATAGTGGATTTTCCGGCACCGTTTCCTCCGATGACTGTAACAAAATCACCTTCGTTCAGATGAAGATCCACGCCGTTTAAAGCAACCTTTTCATTGATGGTGCCCGGATTAAATGTTTTATGTATATCGATCAGTTTCAGCATGATCATTTACCTCCCTGTTTGGCTTTTGTAAAGTATTTGCCCTTCCAGTATGGGAAAGCAAGGAACAATGCGACGACGAGTGCGGAAAGCATTTTCAGAAGGTCTGTATCAATTCCCATCCAGATAACAATCTGAAGTACCAGATAATAAAGAATAGAACCAAATACAACGCTTAACAGCTTCAGTGCAAAGTTACGGAAAATACGGCTGAAGATCGCTTCCCCGATAATTACTGCAGCAAGACCGATAACGATGGAACCACGTCCCATGTTGATATCTGCAAATCCCTGGTACTGTGTGAGAAGAGCGCCGGAAAGAGCAACAAGTCCGTTGGAAAGCATTAGTCCCAGAACCTTATTGCGGTCTGTGTTGATACCCTGTGCACGGGACATGCTTGGATTACATCCGGTCGCACGCAGGGAACATCCGAGTTCAGTTCCGAAGAACCAGTAAAGGACTGCAATCAGAATGATGATCATAATTGCTACGATAAAAAGCGTATTCTGTGTTAGAGCAACACCCTTGACACGTCGAAGGGATACCAGAAGATTAAATTTATCAACATTGATCGCCTGGTTTGCTTTTCCCATGATCTTCAGGTTGACAGAGTAAAGGGAAAGCTGTGTCAGGATTCCGGCAAGGATAGCCGGGATGCCCATAAAGGTATGAAAAATACCGGTGGCAAGACCGGCCAGAAGTCCGGCTCCTGTTGCAACCAGCATGGACACCCATACATTGTGTCCGCTGAGCATCATCATGATACAAACAGCGCCGCCTGTACATAAAGTTCCGTCAACGGTAAGATCCGCAATATCAAGAATGCGGAATGTAATGTACACACCGATCGCCATGATTCCCCAGATAAGCCCCTGTGCGGCAGCTCCTGGAAGTGCGGTTATTAAACTCATAATCTGCATGTTAAATTATCCTCCTCTTTTTTATGCACGAACAGCGAGAAGGGGAACTCCCTTCTCGCTGTATCAGTGTATAATAGGTTTTTTACCGATTATTCAGCTGTTTTATCTGTTTCGATTGCTTCATATCCATCCGGAATTTTAATACCAAGCTCGTCACAGATGTCTTTGTTGTATTCTTTTGTGAATTTTGGTGCATATTCAATCGGCATTTTGGAGATATCTTTACCATCCTGAAGGATGCTGACTGCCATTTCGCCGGTTTTGTATCCAAGATCATAGTAGCTGATGGAAAGTGTTGCAACACCACATGCCTGGCAGATACCTTCTTCACCAGCGATTACCGGGACCTTTGCCGGAAGACAGATGTTGTTGATGATCTCAGTATTGGATGCTACAGTATTATCTGTAGGTGCATAGATCACATCACTGTCATTGGCAGCTGTGGTAACAACGGATGAAAGATCGTTGGAATCAGAGAATGCATAATCTTCACAGGTATAACCAAGCTTCTCGAGAGCATCTTTTACTGTATCTACCTGATACTGGGAGTTTGGCTCTGCTGAGCAGTAGAGAAGTCCGACATTTTTTGCATCCGGGAAAAGCTCATGGAGCATATCGGCCTGCTCATCAAGAGGAGCAAGATCAGAAGTACCGGAAATGTTCCCGCCTACTGTTCCGTCAAAGTCATCGATTCCAAGAGCGACACCATATTCGGTAACGGCTGTTCCAAGGATTGGGATATCGGAAGTTCCGGCAGCTGCAGCCTGAAGAGATGCGGTTGCGTTTGCAAGGATCAGGTCTGCCCCTTCTGAAACAAAGCTGTTGATAATGGTAGAACAGGTATTAGAATCACCCTGTGCATTTTGCTCGTCAAATTTTACGGAATCACCCATCTTTTCAGTGATGGCATCCTCAAAACCCTTGGTTGCGGCATCCAGTGCGTCATGCTGGACCAGCTGGCAGATACCTATTGTGTAAGTCTTTTCTTCTTTGGCGCTTACTGTGGCAGCACAGGTTCCTGTTACAAGAGCTGCTGCGAGTACAGCTGTTAAAATACGCTTTTTCATATTGTTTTCCTCCTCACGATGTTGCTGCATTTTTGGATTATTTAAAAATACAACGCTGATTGTGTTAATATAACACTTTAACGCTTAAAAGTCAAGAAGAATTAACGTGAAAATATGTTGAGTAAACAGATCCGGAAAACAAAATAAAGCATGAAATGAAATGCAGGCACAGGAAAAAACATACAGTCATATCATATTGTGAATGAAATTCTCAAGGAGAAAGAACATGGCATATAAAATCGTTCTGGATGCCGGACATGGTGGAGAAGATCCGGGTGCTGTTTATAAAGATCGCAAGGAAAAGGATGACAATCTGAAACTGACCCTTGCAGTAGGAAAGATCCTGGAAGAGAACGGCGTGGATGTGGTTTATACCAGGACTACAGATGTTTATCAGACTCCTTTTGAAAAAGCGAAAGCTGCAAATGAAGCTGGAGCAGATTTTTTTATTTCTTTTCATCGCAACAGCAGTTCCAAGCCGGAACAATACAATGGAGTTGAAGTACTGGTCTATGATAAGAAAGGCATTAAATATCAGATGGCACAGAATATCCTGGGAGCATTGGGAGAACTGGGGTTTCGGGAACTGGGCGTAAAAGAACGTCCGGGGCTGGTAGTGCTCCGGCGCACAAAAATGCCGGCACTTTTGATCGAGACCGGATTTATAAACTCGGAAAAGGATAATCAGCTTTTTGAAAAAAAATTCGAAGAGATTGCCAGAAGCATCGCAGATGCCATTCTGGGAACATTGAATGAGGAAACGGTGGAAGAGCCATTGTATTATCGGGTACAGACAGGAGCATTTCGAAATCGGGAAAATGCAGACAGGATGTTGTATCAGCTGACAGATCAGGGATTTCCGGCGTTTATCCTGAGAGAGAATGATCTTTACAAAGTTCAGGTAGGAGCATATATGCAGCTTGGAAATGCGGTCAATATGGAACAAAGGCTGAGGGACAGTGGATATAGCACAGTGATCGTTACAAAATAGAAAACAGATGATCTGTTAGTGCATCTGCCACGAAAGAGTGATATGATTAGGCAATACAGAAAGCTGGATAAGGGATACCTGTCAGATAAATATCTTTTGATCCGGGATTTAGTTGCAGATGGTAAAGAAAGGACATAGAAAATAATGTACGAAGAGTTTCTGAAACAGATAGAAGATTTCATGTTTATAGAAGATAAGCCGGAAAAAGCGGATGTGATCTTTGTTCCGGGAAACGGATATCCTCAAATGGCGGAAAAAGCAGCGGAGCTTTACAGGAATGGGTTTGCACCAAAGATCCTGCCCAGTGGAAGATACAGTATCACAGCAGGGAGATTTACAGGAGTTCTTGACAAGAAAGAATGTTATTGTGGGACATACAAAACGGAATGGGATTTTTTGAAAGATGTTCTGATGCAGAATGGTGTACCGGAAGAAGCGATTCTGAAAGAAGATCAGGCAACCTACACTTATGAGAACGCAATTTATTCCCGGCAGGTAACAGACAGAGAATACCTGGATATCAAAAAGGCGATTCTCTGCTGTAAAACCTGTCATGCAAGACGTGCGTTGATGTATTACAAGTTGCTTTATCCGGATACGGAATTCTTTGTGAGTTCGTGTTGTGTGGATTCTATAGATAAAAATACGTGGATTATGACAAATGATGGAATTGATGAGGTAATGAGGGAAATAACTAGAATAATTAAACAATTTTCATTGATGCTCAAAAAAAATTAATTTAGGGGTGTCGTAAAAAAAAGAATTGTGTTATAATGCATTTGACGAAAAAAAGAAATATCTGTTACGAAAGATTAACAAGATATTAATTTTTGGAGAAATATTGGTTCGAGCGCATGTTACATGCGTTCGATATTTTATATAACTGAATTTTTTGACAAAAGGCAAATATGAATCTTAGATTTTGAATATAGAGGTGCAGATTATTATGAAAAAGAACACAAAGATTACATTTAGCAGAAGCTTTTCAATACTGGCAGCAGCGGCATTGTCCATGACACTGATCGGAGGACAGACCTTTCCGGCATATGCGGAGAACTCTTCAGGTATAGAATCCGGTGCTGTGATCCCGGATAATATAACTATTGACAGCCCTACAGCTCTTGCTAACATTGCGCTCCCATCTAATGCGTATGGAACTCTTTCCTGGGCAGATAGTTCTTATGTTCCGGACAAACGTGTGCAATCCTGTGGGGTAGTGTTCAAACCTGCTGCAGGTGCTGACCTTTCAGGCCTTCCGGGGTGGGATAGTAATTCAGGAACACTTACAGGTTCCGTGACAGTTGTGGTCAGCAGCATTGACAGTACAGAGGAAAATTCCGGAAGTGAGGAAAGTTCCGATTCTTCTGATTCAGATTCAGGAGAATCCTATGGAACCGATGATAAAGAGGAAAATGGAACCGACGTCAATGAGAGTGATGCAGATACTTCTGTAAAAGAAACAGAGGACAGCACTGCAGAGAATGAGAAGAAGAACGAAGGTCTGCAGGATGACAGTGCCCAGAAAAATAAAGAAGATCCGGAGACAACAGGAAAAACGGAGCAGTCTTCTTCAGATTCTTCAGATGCAGCAGATGCCAGTGGAGAGGAAAAAAGGGATCCGGAGATAACAGAAGCTCCGGAGGTAACAGCTGCACCATCTGAGGATAATAAAACTCAGGATGGGGAAGAAGCAGAAGCTGTGGAAACTCCTGCTGTAACGATAACTCCGGCGGCAGAAGATGGTATGGATCCTGATGCAGCATCTGAGAATAGAGACGATGAGAAGCATGAAAAAAATAACGATGCTGAAATTACTGCGATTCCAGAAATTACGGAGACTCCTGATACTGAAGAAAACAAGGATAATATTTTTGACAGGAAAGATGATACAGAGGATAAACGCCCTCAGAATGCAGCTACCGATCTGACAGAAACAGAAAAAGAGGAAATTGCGTCTCAAAATCATACCTGTGATGGAATAACTGTATCAGGAATCGATCTTCCGTGGTATGTACAGTTTCGTGTTTCTGGTGGTGAGGACTATCAGTTTACCAATGAAGAAGATGCAACAATCTTTAAATCCTATGAGTTTGAACTCTGGGATACACAGAATAATACAGAGTATAAAATTCCGGATGGGGAGTATATCAGTGTGACTGTACCTGTAAAGGCCGGCTATACATATTCTATTGAACACCTTCTTGATAATGGCGCAATGGAGACTATCATTCCAAGCATGGATGGTGCCACAATGACTTTCAGTACACATTCATTCAGCCCATTTGGCATCGCTGGAAGTAAATCTCTGGTAGGGCCAGATGCTGAAAGCAATACCGGTGCAACGGTTACACCTGCAGCTGATGCTTCATCTTCAGATACTGCATCTTCAGGTACTGCAGATTCTGCAGAAACAGACAGTACAGACACCAATACGGCAGAGACATCTCAGAATCTGACTTCAGATAGCACAGATCAGGAACAGTCTTCTTCTCAGAACAGTGATACGGCGGAGAATGAGGCTGAAGAACAGTCTTCTGCAACAACATCCAAGAAACAGGTAAATACCGGAGATAACACTCAGATCCTTCCGTTTGTGATCTTGTTTGTGGCAGCGGCAGTTGTAGCTGGTGTAGCAGTGTTTTTTAAGAAAAGAAAGAAGTAATGAATAAGAGAAAAAGCTCTCCCATATAATGACTGTGGGAGGGCTTTTTTATGAAGGGAAAAGCAATATTACGATCATTGCTGCTAGCCTATGGAGTGACAGGACTTTTTCTTCTGATACTGGCGTTTCTGCTCTTTCAGTTTGAATTTGGAGGAGGGACGGCGGCGGTGGGGATCATTATTATTTATGTAGTATCCTGCCTGGTCGGAGGTTTTATGGCGGGAAAGATCATACGGAAAGACCGATATATATGGGGGATCGTTACCGGGCTTTCCTATTATGTTCTGCTGCTTCTGGTATCTTTTCTGGCACAGGGGAAATGGGATATGACCTTTGCCCATGCGTTGACTACTTTTTTCATGTGTCTTGGTGGCGGAGCCATTGGTGGGATGCTGTCGTAAAAGCTTACAAAAAAATGCTTTGAAAATCGATGATTTTATGCTATACTAGGCGAAGAATAGAATACATAAAGGAGGATATATCATGGAACATATCAAGACATTAAATACAAAGAACCTTCAGAACACGGTTAAGAAGGGTGGATGTGGCGAATGTCAGACATCCTGTCAGTCTGCTTGCAAGACTTCCTGTACAGTAGGAAACCAGAGCTGCGAGCACAAATAAGAAGCAGCCGTTGAATGAGTGGAAAGCAGCGGGAGATCCGCTGCTTCACTTGTTTTATTTGAAAGTAACAGGTATCCAGCAAAACGCGCCGGAGGGCGCGTTTTGTCGGGTTATAAAAGAATTTTAGAAAGGATTGCGGGAAGATGAGTTTAATTCACCGTTATCAAAGTAATGGATATAATATTGTGCTGGATATCAACAGCGGCTGTATCCACCTAGTAGATGAAGTAACCTATGAGGTGCTGCCGTATCTTGAAGAAGGCATGGAAGCGGCTGCCATTGCTGAGAAGCTTGGCGACCGTTTTAAGAAAGAGGATGTAGAAACCTCTGTAACTGAATGTAAGAAGCTTCAGGAACAGGGAATGCTTTTTACAAAAGATATTTATGAGAATATCATTGATGAATTTACCAAAAACCGCCAGACCGTTGTAAAGGCTCTTTGCCTTCATATTGCTCATGACTGTAATCTGGCATGCAGATATTGTTTTGCAGAAGAAGGAGAGTATCACGGAAGACGTGCGCTGATGTCTTTTGAGGTAGGAAAAAAAGCGTTGGATTTCCTGATCGCTAATTCCGGCTCCAGAAAGAATCTGGAAGTGGATTTCTTTGGCGGCGAGCCTCTTATGAATTGGCAGGTTGTAAAGGATCTTGTGAAATACGGAAGAGAACAGGAGAAACTTCATAACAAAAAATTCCGCTTCACGCTGACAACCAACGGCGTTCTTTTAAATGATGAGGTGATGGAATTCTGCAATAAGGAAATGGGAAATGTTGTCTTAAGCGTGGACGGTAGAAAAGAAGTTCATGACTACATGCGCCCGTTCCGTAAGGGTGCAGGAAGCTATGATCTGATCATGCCGAAATTTGAGAAATTTGCGGAATCCAGAAATCAGGACAAGTATTATGTAAGAGGAACCTTTACTCATCATAATCTTGATTTCTCTCAGGATGTTCTGCATCTGGCAGATCTTGGCTTCAAGCAGATTTCTGTTGAGCCGGTCGTGGCAGCAGATACAGAAGAGTATGCGATCCGTGAGGAGGATATCCCACAGATCCTGGAACAGTATGATATTCTTGCAAAAGAAATGATCAAAAGAGAAAAAGAGGGAAAAGGATTCAACTTCTTCCACTTTATGATAGACCTTACCGGTGGTCCGTGTGTATACAAACGACTTTCCGGATGCGGCTCAGGAACCGAGTACCTGGCTGTTACTCCGTGGGGGGATTTTTATCCATGTCACCAGTTTGTGGGTGAGGAACAGTACCTTATGGGTAATGTAGACGAGGGAATCACAAAGCCTGAAATCGTAAAAGACTTTGGAAGATGTAACGTCTATACGAAACCGGACTGTAAAGACTGTTTTGCCAGATTCTACTGCAGCGGCGGCTGTGCGGCAAATGGTTACCATTTCGGCGGAGATATCCGGGGGAATTATAAGATCGGATGCGAACTCCAGAGGAAGCGTGTGGAGTGCGCTATCATGATAAAAGCCGCTTTGGCGGAATAAGAGAGGAAAAAGAAAATGAAGAAAAGTAGAGGAATTGCAGTGCTGCTTCTGACAGCAATTGTCACAGTATTCTTCTGCTATGTGGCTGCGGTAGGCATTGGTCCTACAGGAACAGGTTCGGCTAAGAATATCAACACCGGACTTGATCTTGCCGGCGGTGTCAGCATCACATACCAGGCTAAGGACAGCAATCCGAGCAAGGAAGACATGTCCGATACTGTTTACAAGATGCAGCAGCGTGTTTCTCAGTACAGTACTGAGGCACAGGCATATCAGGAAGGTTCCAACCGTATCACCATTGAGATTCCAGGAGTATCAGATGCAAATGCGATCCTGGAAGAACTTGGAAAGCCAGGTTCTCTGTATTTTATCGATCAGACAGATGCAGATGGAAACCAGAATTTTACAACAGGAAACAGTGAGAGTGGATATGTTCTTGCAAGAAGTATTGAGGATATCCAGAAAGCCGGATCTGTTGTACTGGAAGGTACAGACGTTGCAGATGCTGAGGGAGGTGCTTATCAGGATTCATCCACAAGCTCCCAGAAATATGCAGTCAGTCTGACTCTTACAAAGAATGGAAAAACCAAATTTGCGGAAGCTACCAAGGCAAATGTTGGAAAGCAGATCGCAATCGTATATGACAATCAGGTTTTAAGCGCTCCGAATGTAAATGAGGAGATTTCCGGCGGAAAAGCCCAGATCACCGGAATGGCAAGTACAGAAGAGGCACAGAATCTTGCTTCTTACATAAGAATCGGTTCCTTAAGTCTTGAGCTTACCGAGCTTCGTTCCAGCGTAGTTGCTGCACAGCTTGGTGAAGAAGCCATCGCAACAAGTGTAAAAGCCGGAGCGATCGGTCTTGTGATCGTTATGCTGATCATGATCATCGCATACCGTATCCCAGGTCTGGTTGCATCTGTTGCACTGGTTCTTTATACAACCTTAATGCTGATCACACTGAATGCCTTTGATATCACCCTTACGCTTCCGGGTATTGCAGGTATCATCCTGGGCATTGGTATGGCAGTGGATGCCAATGTTATCATCTACGCCAGAATCCGTGAGGAGATCGCGGCAGGCCTTTCTGTCCATGCAGCGATCAAAAGTGGATTCGGCAAAGCGTTTTCCGCTATTTTTGATGGAAACATCACAACACTGATCGCGGCTTGTGTGCTGATGTGGCTTGGCTCCGGTTCTGTTAAGGGGTTTGCCTACACGCTGGCAATGGGTATCGTGATCTCCATGTTTACAGCACTGGTTATATCCAGGCTTGTTATTAATGCGGTATACGCAATTGGTGTTCGTGACCCGAAATTCTATGGCATTGCCAAGGAACGTAAGGTTGTGGATTTCGTTGGAAAGAGAAAAATCTTCTTTGCTGTTTCCATTATCCTGATCCTTTGCGGACCTGTAGGAATGCTGGTCCACAGTAATGTGATCGGTGACAAAGCCATGAATTACAGTCTGGAGTTTTCCGGCGGTACTTCTACCAATGTAACCTTCAATAAAGAGATGGATATCAAGGAAATCGATTCCGAGGTAACACCGGTTGTTGAGGCAGTGACAGGTGATAAGAATGTACAGCCGACCAAGGTGCAGGGAACCAATCAGGTAGTGATCAAAACACGTTCTCTGGATCTTAAGGAACGAGAAGCACTGAATAAGGCATTGGAGGAAAATTTTGATGTAGATACAAGTCTGATCACATCGGAGAATATTTCCGCTACTGTCAGCAATGAGATGAGAAGAGACGCTATCGTAGCGGTTATCGTAGCTGCGATCTTCATGCTTCTTTACATCTGGTTCCGTTTTAAGGATATCCGCTTTGCAAGCAGTGCAGTACTTGCACTTCTTCATGATGTCCTGGTCGTACTTGCGTTTTATGTTATTTCCAGAACATCTGTGGGAAATACATTTATTGCGTGTATGCTGACGATCGTAGGTTATTCCATCAATGCTACTATTGTCATCTTCGACCGTATCCGTGAGAATATGAGAGGCAGAAAGAAAGTTGAGGATGAGAAACTGAAAGAGATCGTAAATACCAGTGTTACAGAAACTCTGACACGAAGCATTTACACATCCCTGACAACATTTGTAATGGTTGCAATTCTTTATGTAATGGGTGTTTCCTCAATTAAAGAATTTGCAGCACCGCTGATGGTAGGTATCATCGGTGGAGCATATTCTTCTGTATGCATCACTGGTGCTCTGTGGTACACTATGAAAACATTCAGAAAAAATCGTGTTGCAGCACCGGCAGCTGTAGTAGCTTCCGCAAAGATTTCTTCCGAGAAATCTGAGAAAAAGGTAAAACAGCCATCCGGACAGCAGACAGCTCAGCAGCCGAAGAAGAAAAACCGTAAAAGAGTTGCTGAGCGCCTTGCAGCGCAGGAGGCAGCAAAGCAGCAGAATGATGAGGAGAAATCTGAATAAAATTGCTGAATAACAGAAACGTTCCGTACCGGGAAAGAATATTTCCTGGCGGAACGTTTTTTTGTGTGGCATAAAAAACTTGCAGCTATGCAGGAGTATGAGTTACAATACGGTTATTGTGTTGCTTTGAAGAAAGAAAGCGGCAAAGCATCAAGGAGGAAACAACATGGAACGATGGGTTGTTGCTGCAAAACGGGCGGACTTTGCGGCAATTGGAAAAGAGTTCGGAATTGATCCGGTGATCGCCAGACTGATCCGAAACCGGGATGTACAGGACAGGGATGAAATTCGCAGATATCTTTATGGAAAGGTGGACGAACTGGCTTCTCCACATTTGATGAAAGATGTGGATAAGGCAGTGGAGATCCTGCGGAATAAAATAAAGGAAAAAAAACGCATCCGTATTATAGGCGATTATGACATTGATGGGGTAGTATCGACCTTCATTCTGATCAAAGGACTGAAGCGTGCAGGAGCTCTGGCAGATACATATATTCCGGACCGTGTGGCGGACGGATATGGAATCCATGAGCACCTGATCGAAAGAGCAGTGAATGATGGGATTGACGTAATTGTTACCTGTGATAATGGAATTGCGGCGTACAATGAAATCACTATGGCTAAAGAGAAGGGAATGACGGCGATAATAACCGATCATCATGAAATTCCCTATAAAGAAACGGAAGATGGAAGAGAACTGATCCTTCCGCCGGCTGATGCCATTGTAAATCCAAAACAGCCGGACTGTAATTATCCGGAGAAAAGATTGTGCGGAGCAGTTGTTGCGTTGAAGCTGGTGACAGCTCTCTATGAGGCATGCGGGATTCCGGAAAAAGAGCTGGAAGATTTTCTGGAATTAGGAGCCATTGCCACGGTGGGAGACGTGATGGATCTTCAGGGTGAAAACCGCATCCTTGTAAAGGAAGGCCTGAAACGACTTTCCCACACTTCTAACAAAGGTCTCCGTGAACTGATCCGTGCCAATGGCCTGGAGGATGGGACGATCACTGCCTATCATGTAGGGTTTGTGCTGGGACCATGTATCAATGCCAGTGGAAGACTGGATACCGCTGCACGTTCCCTGAAACTGCTCTGTGCGGAGACGGAAGATGAAGCAGCAAAACTTGCCGGTGATCTGACTGCACTGAATCAAAGCAGAAAAGCTCTCACAGAAGAGGGAAAGGAAGCAGCGATCCGTATTGTGGAAGAGACAGAAATTGGACAGGACAGGGTTCTTGTGATCTATTTACCGGACTGTCACGAAAGTCTGGCCGGAATTATTGCGGGACGTATCCGAGAAAAGTACAATAAACCGGTCTTTGTCCTGACAAAAGGTGAAACAATGGTGAAAGGCAGCGGACGTTCTATAGAAAGCTATTCCATGTTTGAGGAACTGGTAAAATGCGGAGATCTGATGGAACAGTATGGCGGTCATCCTATGGCGGCAGGATTATCCATTAAAGAAGAAAATGTGGAAGAGTTCCGCAGACGGTTAAACGAAAACTGTACTCTGACAGAAAAGGATCTGGCTCCAAAGATCCTGATCGATGTGCCAATGCCGGTTTCCTATATAAATAAGGAACTTGTGGAAGAGATATCCCTGCTGGAGCCTTTTGGAAAGGGAAATACCAAACCGATTTTTGCACAGAAGGGACTTCGGGTTTTAAGCAGCCGTATTCTTGGCAAAAATAGGAATGTGGCAAAGCTTCAGCTATCAGACAGTACCGGCTGTGTAGTGGAAGCAGTATATTTTGGAGAAGCAGATGAATTTGTTGATAGAATAAAAAAATGTGGAAGTATTGCGGTCACATATTATCCTGAGATCAACCGTTATCAGGGAAGAGAGACCTTACAGATCGTAATCCGAAATTATATTACAGAATAACAGGAGAAGGTATCACTAAAATGCAGATCCTGACAGCGAGTAATTGACTGTAAAACAGGAAAGGAAGCTCTGTACTGGGCAATATGCAGTCCAGGACCTGTCGTAATTCCACGAGTTCTGTCGGGTTGCACATTGATTCCCTACAGAAAAAGTGCTATACTATCTAACATCTGATTGACAAATTAAACCATTGGAGGTTATTATGAAAAAAATAGAAGAATATGTAAGAAGTATCCCGGACTTTCCAGAGCCAGGGATTATTTTCCGTGACGTTACCAGCGTCCTTCAGGATGCGGATGGATTACAGCTTGCCATTGATTCTATGCAGGATTGTCTGGAGGGTGAGGAGTTCGATGTGATCACAGGTCTTGAATCCAGAGGCTTTATCTTTGGTATGCCGATCGCATATAATCTTCACAAACCCTTTGTTCTGGTCCGCAAAGCAGGAAAACTTCCATGTGAGACCGTTTCCAGAACCTATGATCTGGAGTATGGAAGTGCAACTATCGAGATGCATAAGGATTCCATCAAGCCGGGACAGAAGGTTGTTATTGTGGATGACCTGATCGCTACGGGCGGAAGCGTGGAAGCAGCCATCAAGCTTGTGGAGGAGCTTGGCGGCGAGGTTGTCAAGGTGGTTTTCCTTATGGAGCTTGCAGGTCTGAAGGGACGTGAGCGTCTCAAAGGTTATAATGTGGCATCTGTGATCTGTTACGACGGAAAATGATTTTTTGTCGGTGGAAGGGGATGTGAACTGTTGTAGTCATACGGCAGTATGAAATTGTGCACAGGCAGGTGGGATTTAATGGCAGAGACAAAAAATACGGAAAAACAAAACATTGAGATACAGAAGGAAGAAGAAAAAAGAGAGTCTGTCCGGAAGGCAGATGCGGCGGTGAAATCCATGCATGATTTTACAAGCCCTGAGGTTCTTTATCAGGAGCTGATAAAAAGTGTGAAGAAATATCATCCGTCTACAGATATTTCCATGATTGAAAAGGCCTATAAAGTGGCCAGTGAGGCACATAAGGATCAGAAACGTAAATCCGGTGAACCTTATATCATTCATCCTCTCTGTGTTGCAATCATCCTTGCGGATCTTGAGCTGGATAAGGAGACCATAGTGGCAGGTCTTCTTCATGATGCGGTAGAAGATACTTGGATGACGTATGAAGAAGTAGAAAAGGAATTTGGTTCTGAAGTAGCGCTTCTGGTAGATGGTGTTACCAAGCTGGGACAGCTGTCCTATTCCAAGGACAAGGTAGAGGTTCAGGCTGAGAATTTAAGAAAGATGTTCCTTGCAATGGCTAAGGATATCCGCGTCATCCTGATCAAGCTTGCGGACCGTCTTCATAATATGCGTACCCTGCAATATATGAGACCAGAGAAACAGCAGGAGAAAGCAAGAGAAACCATGGATATCTATGCTCCCATCGCGATGCGGCTTGGTATTTCCAAGATCAAGGTGGAACTGGATGATCTTTCTCTTAAGTATCTGAAGCCGGATGTTTACTATGATCTGGTAGAAAAGGTTGCTCTTCGCAAAAGTGCCCGTGAGGAATTTGTTAATTCTATCGTGAAACAGGTAAAGCAGCATATGGAGGATGCCAATATCAGGGCACAGGTGGATGGCCGTGTGAAGCATTTCTTCAGCATCTATAAGAAGATGGTCAATCAGGATAAAACCATTGATCAGATTTATGACCTGTTTGCTGTACGTATCATTGTAGATACTGTGAAGGACTGTTATGCAGCTCTTGGTGTTATCCATGAGATGTACAAGCCGATCCCCGGCAGATTCAAAGATTATATCGCAATGCCGAAAGCCAATATGTATCAGTCTCTGCATACAACACTGATCGGTCCTAACGGACAGCCTTTCGAAATCCAGATCCGTACATTTGAAATGCATAAAACCGCAGAATACGGTATTGCGGCTCATTGGAAATATAAGGAAACTTCCGACGGTAAGAAACCTGGAAAGAGTGAGGAAGAGAAGCTGAACTGGCTGCGCCAGATCCTGGAGTGGCAGCGTGACATGTCCGATAACCGGGAGTTCATGAGCCTTCTGAAAAATGATCTGGATCTTTTTGCAGACAGTGTTTACTGTTTCACTCCCCAGGGAGATGTAAAAACACTCCCAAATGGTTCTACGCCTATTGATTTTGCATACAGCGTGCACAGTGCAGTAGGAAACAAGATGGTAGGTGCCAGGGTCAATGGCAAACTTGTTCCTATTGAATATAAGATCAAAAACGGTGATCGTATTGAGATCATAACATCCCAGAATTCTCAGGGCCCCAGCCGTGACTGGCTGAAGATCGTAAAGAGCACACAGGCTAAGAATAAGATCAACCAGTGGTTTAAGAAAGAACTGAAGGAAGATAATATCCTGAAGGGTAAGGACATGCTGAATCAGTATGCCAAGACCAAGGGCTTTAAACCAGGCATATATACCAAGCCACAGTATATGGAATCGGTAATGCATAAATATGGTTTCCGAGACTGGGATTCTGTATTGGCAGCGATCGGACATGGCGGCCTGAAAGAAGGTCAGGTGTTTAACAAGCTGGTAGAAGCCTATGAGAGGGAGCATAAGAAGAATCTTACAGATGAACAGGTCCTGGAGGCAGCTTCTGAATCACAGGAGAAGCTTCACATTGCCAAGAGTAAGAGTGGCATTGTAGTAAAAGGCATTCATGATGTGGCAGTTCGTTTTTCCAAATGCTGTAGTCCGATCCCGGGAGATGAGATCGTAGGCTTTGTAACAAGAGGAAGAGGGATCACCATTCATCGTACAGACTGTGTGAATGTGCTCAACATGCCTGAGATTGACCGGAAACGTCTCATTGAAGCAGAGTGGCAGATGCCGGACAGAGCGGATTCCGAGAAATACGAAGCGGAGATCCAGGTTTATGCAAATAACCGTACCGGACTTCTGGTGGATATTTCCAAGATCTTTACAGAGAGGAAGATCGATCTTCGTTCCATTAACAGCCGTACCAACAAGCAGGAACGCGCCACGATTTCCATGTCCTTTAATGTATGCAGCAAACAGGAACTGAATTCTCTGATCGAAAAGATCCGTCAGGTTGAAAGTGTTCTTGATGTAGAGCGAACAACGGGCTGACCCGATAAACGGAGGAATTTTTATGAGTAAACTTGAAATGCAGCAGTGTGTGCTGGGCCAGGTGTTTACCAACTGCTATTTTCTGAAAAATAAAGAGACCGGAGAACTGCTGATCGTAGACCCGGGAGACTATGCAGAAAAAGTTTTTCAGAAAGTATCTCTTATGCAGGGAAAACCGGTGGGGATTCTTCTGACACATGGTCATTTTGATCACATCATGGCTGTAAAGGAAGTGAAGGAAAAATATCAGATCCCGGTTTATGCATGCAGGCAGGAAGAAGCAATGCTGGCAGAGCCCACGATAAATATGACTGCTGTTTATGGAAGTGCCTGTTCAATTAAGCCGGATGTTCTTCTGGATGACGGGCAGATTTTCGAAGCGGCAGGATTTTCCATCCAGATGTTCCACACACCGGGACATACCAAAGGAAGCTGCTGCTATTATATCAAAGACGAAGGTGTGCTTTTCAGCGGAGATACATTGTTTTGCGGCTCTGTGGGAAGAACCGATTTTCCTGGCGGAAGTTCTGCTGAGATCGTAAGAAGCCTTCATAAGCTTGTGGATACTTTGCCGGAGGATACAGAAGTATTTCCGGGGCATGACGCATCCACAACCATTGGTTATGAAAAGAGGTATAATCCATTTGTATAAGATTGGCATTTTGTTTCAGAACAGAGATTTTGAGCATGATGTGTATGAACTGATCAAAGCGTTTTATCCCGGAAATGAGATCGTTTCTCTTTATGAAGAGGATGATGCGGATTATGATATCCGCTTCCGGATCTTACGTGATGAAGAAGGTTATACCATCAGTTACAACAACGGAATAGAGAAAAAAACAGCTCATGGGGCTGTGATAGAAGGGCAATCCAGTGGAGAAGCTTCGGATGCCCTTATTTCTTGCAATGATGCCCATGATATCCGCAGAAAAAATAAAGACGCGATCAAATACGCCCTGTATCAGATGCTTTCCAAAGCTACAGGAAAGACACTTCCCTGGGGAAATCTTACAGGCATCCGTCCTGTGAAAATGGCTATGGGAATGCTGGAGTCCGGAATGAAAAATACGGAGATCGCCAGATATATGAGAGATCAGTATCTGGTAAGTCCGGAGAAAACAGCTCTTGCAGTTACCATCGCAAATCGTGAGCGGGATATCCTGAAAAACATTGATTATGAAAACGGCTACAGCCTTTATGTTGGCATTCCTTTCTGTCCGAGTATCTGTCTGTACTGTTCATTCAGTTCCTATCCGCTGGAGAGATGGCGTAAATATGTGGAGGCGTATCTGGATGCGCTGGTAAAGGAAATCCGGGCTGTTTCCGGGATGATGAAAAACCGGAAGCTGGATACGGTCTATATCGGTGGGGGAACACCTACCACACTGGAGCCGGATCAGCTTCGGAGACTTCTTGGCGCGATCACGGAATATTTTCCCTGTGAGGAGCTGGAAGAATTTACGGTTGAGGCAGGAAGACCGGACAGTATAACCTTGGAAAAGCTTCAGGCGATCCGGGAGTTTCCGGTTACCAGGATTTCTGTAAATCCACAGACCATGAATCAGGAAACCCTGGATATCATTGGCAGACGTCATACAGTAGAACAGACAAAGAATGCGTTTCATCTGGCAAGAAAAGCCGGATTCGACAATATCAATATGGATCTGATCGTGGGTCTTCCCGGCGAAGATATCACAAAAGTGCAGCATACACTGGACGAGGTAAAAGCTCTCGGGCCGGACAGCCTGACCGTACATTCTCTTGCTGTGAAGCGTGCGGCAAGACTGAATATTTTCCGTGATAAATACCAGGAGATGACCTTTGAAAACAATCAGGAGATCATGGATCTGACTATGAAAACTGCCTACGAGATGGGAATGGGTCCTTATTATCTGTACAGACAGAAGAATATGAAGGGGAATTTTGAGAACGTTGGGTATTCTGAGGTTGACAAAGCAGGGATTTACAATATACTGATTATGGAGGAAAAGCAGCCGATCATCGCACTGGGTGCAGGTGGTTCCTCCAAGCTTGTGTTTGATCACGGACAGCGCATTGAGCGTGTGGAGAATGTGAAGGATGTTGTCAATTATATCACACGTATCGATGAAATGATCGAGAGAAAACGCGAGGGCATTGCAAAATGGCTGTAGACGGAAAGGAGAGACGGATCCTTGAAAAGCGTACAGAAGATAAGTGAAACTACGCAGGACCGGATCCTGGAAATGGATCTTTCCGCAGAGCTGAAACATGGGGTTGTTGTCAGTAACCTTGCCTATGATGTGGCAAAGGAGCTTGGTCTTGGTGAGAAAGAATGTTATCAGCTGGCTATTGCCGGAATGCTCCATGATATAGGCAAGCTGAAACTGGAAGGATACATTAATGGCCAAGAGCAGAATCCGATGGTCATTGAAGAACTGAAATATGTTCGCATGCACTCCACATTAGGTTATGAGATCCTGAAAGACCAGGGATATTCCGATTATGTTCTGGAAAGTATTCTTTATCATCATGAGAATTTTGACGGCAGCGGTTATCCCAGCAACAGAAGCGGAAAGGATATCCCTATGGGTGCAAGGATCCTGAGAGTATGTGATGTATATGCGGCTTTGAGTATGGACAGACCATATCGGAAAGCTCTGGAAAATGATGAAGTTTTAAGACTGATGATCGATGAGATTAAAAACTTTGACATGCAGGTGTTTCTTGCATTTCAGAGGGTGATTCATAAAGGAGGAAACTATGGCATTAAAAAAGAAACCGGTTACAGGAATGAAGGACATTTTACCGAAGGAAATGGAAATCCGTAACTATGTGATGAATATGATCAGAGAGACGTACGGAACCTTTGGTTTTTCCGCAATTGAGACTCCCTGTGTAGAACATATTGAGAATCTCTGTAGCAAGCAGGGCGGTGAAAATGAAAAGCTGATCTTCAAGATCATGAAGAGAGGCGAGAAACTGAAACTGGATACTGCAAAAACAGAGAATGATCTGACAGATTCCGGACTTCGCTATGACCTGACCGTACCGCTTTCCAGATATTATTCCAATAATGCAAACGAGCTTCCGGCTCCGTTTAAGGCACTTCAGATGGGAAATGTATGGAGAGCTGACCGTCCGCAGAGAGGTCGTTTCCGTCAGTTTATGCAGTGTGATATCGATATCCTGGGTGAGCCGACCTATCTTGCTGAGATCGAGCTTGTACTTGCAACTACAACACTTCTTGGAAAACTGGATTTCCATAACTTTACGATCCGTATCAATGACAGAAGGATCCTGAAGGCAATGGCTCAGTACAGTGGATTCCCGGCAGAGAGCTTTGATACTGTCTTTATTATTCTTGATAAGATGGATAAGATCGGCATCGAGGGAGTTGCAGAGGAACTTGAGAAAGAGGGCTTTGAGAAAGAGAGCATTGACACTTATCTTGGACTTTTCCGTGAGATCACCAACGATGTTGAGGGTGTCCGTTATATTAAAGAAAAACTTTCTGATGTTCTGGAAGCAGGTATTGCAGAGGATCTTGAAACGATCATCAACACTGTAGAATCTGTAAAAACAGCAGACTTCAAAATGTCCTTTGACCCTACACTGGTACGTGGAATGTCCTATTACACAGGTCCGATCTTTGAGATTTCTATGGATGAGTTCGGCGGAAGCGTCGGTGGAGGCGGACGTTACGATGAGATGATCGGTAAATTTACAGGAAATAATACCTGTGCTTGTGGTTTCTCCATTGGATTTGAGAGAATCGTTATGCTGCTTCTTGAGAGAGGCTATGAGATTCCAACCAAGAATGGCAAGAAAGCATATCTGATCGAGAAGAACATGCCGGCAGACAAGCTTCTGAACATCCTGAAACAGGCAACTGAGGAAAGAAGTGCAGGTACACAGATCAATATCTCTATCATGAAAAAGAACAAAAAATTCCAGAAAGACCAGCTGGCAGCAGATGGTTATACAGAGTATGTAGAATTTTTCAACAGAGACTGAAACTGCCCGTCTGAAAACGGAGATAGCAGAGTAAATTAAAATGACTATGAAAAAAATAGTCAGAGGAGGATAAAGAGATGGCTGAAAGCATGCAGGGACTGCACAGAACTTGCCGATGTGCAGAAGTGACCACAGAGATGGTCGGAAAAGAAGTAACATTAATGGGATGGGTGGCAAAAGCCAGAAATAAAGGAGGTCTTGTATTTGTGGATCTTCGTGACCGTTCCGGGATCATGCAGCTGATTTTTGAGAATGGTAGCATTGACGAGGAAGGCTTTACAAAAGCAGGTAAACTGCGTAGTGAGTTTGTTATTGCCGTAACCGGTACCGTAGAGAAACGTGGAGGAGCAGTAAACGAGAATCTTGCAACTGGCGAGATCGAGCTTCGTGTAAAATCCCTCCGTGTTCTTGCTGAGGCAGATGTTCCTCCATTCCCGATCGAGGAGAATAGCAAGACAAAAGATGAGATCCGACTTAAATATCGTTATCTTGATTTAAGAAGACCGGATCTTCAGAGAAATATCATGATGAAGAGCAAGGTTGCCCAGCTTACAAGACAGTTCTTTACAGAAGAGGGATTTCTTGAGATTGAGACACCGATGCTTGGAAAGAGTACTCCTGAGGGAGCCAGAGACTATCTGGTACCATCACGTGTTCATCCGGGAAGCTTCTATGGCCTTCCACAGTCTCCGCAGCTGTACAAGCAGCTTCTGATGTGCTCCGGATTTGATCGTTATATCCAGATAGCAAGATGCTTCCGTGATGAGGATCTTCGTGCTGACCGTCAGCCGGAGTTCACACAGATCGATATGGAGCTTTCCTTTGTTGATGTAGACGATGTTATCGATGTTAACGAGAGATATCTTGCATTCCTGTTCAAAGAAGTTCTGGATATCGATGTAAAACTCCCAATCCAGAGAATTACCTGGCAGGAAGCTATGGATCGTTTTGGTTCCGACAAGCCGGATATGCGTTTCGGTATGGAACTTCATGATGTCAGTGATATCGTAAAAGACTGCGGATTTGGTGTGTTCACAGGTGCGCTTGAGAACGGCGGAAGTGTTCGGGGTATCAATGCAGAAGGTCAGGGCGCAATGCCGAGAAAGAAGATCGATAAGCTTGTTGAGTTCGTAAAAGGTTATGGCGCAAAAGGCCTTGCATACATTGCCATTGCAGAGGACGGAACCAGAAAATCTTCTTTCGCCAAGTTTATGACAGATGAAGAGATGGATGCTCTTGTAAAAGCTATGGACGGCAAGCCGGGAGATCTTCTTCTTTTTGCAGCAGATAAGACAAAATTGGTATACGATGTACTGGGAGCACTCCGTCTTGAGCTTGCAAAACAGATGGATCTTTTAGATAAAAATGAGTATCGTTTCGTATGGGTAACAGAGTTCCCGCTTCTTGAGTGGAGCGAGGAGGAGAACCGTTTTACAGCAATGCACCATCCGTTCACCATGCTTATGGAGGAGGATCTTCCGCTTCTTGACACAGATCCGGGAAAGGTTCGTGCAAAAGCATACGACATCGTTCTTAACGGAAATGAGATCGGCGGCGGCAGCGTGCGTATCCATCAGGATGATATTCAGGAAAGAATGTTTGAGGCACTTGGCTTCACAAAAGAAGCTGCACATGAGCAGTTCGGATTCCTTCTGGATGCCTTCAAATATGGAGTTCCGCCACACGCAGGACTTGCATATGGTCTTGACAGACTTGTCATGCTTATGGCAAAGGCAGATACGATCCGTGATGTTATTGCATTCCCGAAGGTTAAGGATGCCTCCTGTCTGATGACTCAGTCTCCTAGCCAGGTAAGTGAGGCACAGCTTCATGAGCTGGGACTTGACCTTGAGCCGCAGAAAGAAGAGGAAGAATAAAAGATCATGCAGCCGACAATCTATACATTTCTGATCGTTTGTCCACTTGTATTTCTTGCCGGATTTGTAGATGCTGTAGCAGGCGGGGGAGGACTGATCTCCCTGCCTGCTTATCTTTTGGCCGGAGTTCCTGTACATAATGCTGTTGCCACCAACAAGCTGTCATCAGCAACAGGAACATTGATCTCAACTGTCCGTCTGTGCAAAAATAAATTTGTGGACTGGATCTTGGTGCTTCCATGTATTCCAATGGCGCTTCTGGGATCTTCCATAGGAGCTCACCTTGCTCTTATAGCCAGTGATAAGCTCCTGCGTTATATGCTGATCCCGGTTCTTCCGGTGGTTGCTTTTTATGTGCTGCGCAAGAAAAATATGGATGAGAAGGGTGGCGAGATCGCCAGAAAAAAACAGATCCTGCTCTGTGCCGTATGCTCTCTTGCTGTAGGATGCTATGATGGCTTTTATGGACCAGGAACAGGAACTTTTCTCTTGCTTTTGTTTACAGGATTGGGAAAAATGAGTGTGGCAAAAGCTTCCGGTACCATGAAGGTTACCAACCTCTCTTCTAATGTAGCGGCTCTTGTTGTATTTCTGCTCAGCGGAAAGATTGTGATCATGCTTGGAATTGCAGCGTCAGTGTTCTCAATCGCAGGACATTATACCGGTGCAGGTATGGTTATGAAAAACGGAAGCCGGATCATACGGCCTATTATTCTTATAGTCCTTGCATTGCTTTTTATAAAGATCATATCCGGAATATAAAAAAGAAGAATATAAAAAACCCGTGAAGATCACGCTTTCCTGTCAGAGAAAGCAGATATTCACGGGTTTTCTAGCTTTTATTCTTTATTCGTTATCTTCGGTAGAATCTTCAGGAACCGGTGAAGCGGTAAGAGTTCCGAAGATGGCATTGCCCAGTTCGGTACCTGCATTCTCAAGCTTCCAGGATGCACCATCGTTTGTGAGATGGAAGGTAGCAGTGGCAGTTATGGTTGCCTGATTATTCCTGATACTGTCCAGAAGCAGTTCATGTGATTTGTTGTAACGCTTCTGGGAACCGTCGATCACTGCATCAGCAGAAGCCAGATAAGTATTCAATTCTTTTTCGTACTGTGTAAGAATGGAATTACTGTCAAATGTGGTAAGCTCTGCGTCCACTTCAGCAAGATATCCGGAAACAGAGGTGCTTGATATTTTGTAGTTAAAACAGGAGTGAAACTGTTCCATAAGGGCAGAGGCAATGGCGTTTTTTGCCGAATCTGAAGTGTTCAGAATGGAATCCAGCCCCAAATAATTAGCCATCTGCTTTACATCCATTTCTTGAAGCGTTTTCAGATAGACGGTAAGCGTTTCGGCAGGCGGCACAAGATCAGGATCGGACAGATAGGTGATAAGGCCACCGACCAGATCATTTTCGAGAGAGGAACTGTGCGTAATCTCCCAGTCAGGTTCTGAAGAAGATCCAAGATTGTTTAGTTGGATGGAAGTATTGCGTTCTGCAGAACTGTACGTGTTATTCTTGAGAAGCTTGTACAGGAGCAGATAACGCTGCTCCAGGGAATTTCCGTTATCATTTTCTTTACCGGAGGCGGTTTCCAGTATTTCTTCCTGAAGGCTTGCAGAAACAAAATCACTGGCAAGAGCTTCAGCATCCAGAGTAGTAAGCTTAAGCTGCGCAGAAGCATTTTTTTCGTCGCTATCAACGGATATATCCAGGATTTTGTAATCGAAATTCTGAAAGAAGAGAGAAAATACTTCTTTTATGTCAGCAGAAAGCTTTGTGCTGTCATCAGAATCCGGAAACAGTTCCTGATAGGATATGTACTGCATGGTTGTTTCAGAGTCCAGATTTTTAAGAAGATCCAGATCTTTTTTGATCGCCTTCTCCGCATGAGCTTTGGCCGACTGGGAGCAGCTACATAAAAAAACTGAGAGAAGAATGATCATCAAGAAAGCCAGCAGATGTTTCACTGTCTTCATATTGTTCTTTCCTTTCAAAAAAGTTATATTACAACATTTTAGCAGATAAAGTACCGAAAGTCAAAATATCGCAAAAATGGAGAAAAAGGAGACTTTTTTATGAAAAATCTGTGAAATCTGCATCGTTTTCTTCAGGGACTTTTCTTTTTAGAGTGAATCTGCTATGATGTTTGAAGCAACAGATAGTTTCAGTACGATGCTGAGAAAAGGGGACAGATATGAAAAAACGTATTTTGATCGCACTTGGGGTCCTTGTACTTGCAGCCGGTATCGGAGCCGGTGGATGGTATTATTATACACATCATGCAGGGTCCGCAGGAGGCAGCGATATTGTATATGTAACAAAGATAAGCAAGCTTTCGGAAATGGATTCCGGAGTGGAAAACCGATATGCAGGTGTTGTGGAACCGCAGGAAACGGTTCAGGTAAAGATCGAAAGCGGCCGAAAGGTAAAAGAAGTTCAGGTAAAGACCGGTCAGGAAGTCAAGAAAGGGCAGCTTCTTTTTCAGTATGATCTTGGAAGTATCCAGCAAAGTCTTCAGGAAGCACAGCTGGCCTTGGACCGCCTGAAAAACGAACAGTTAAGTATATCTGATCAGATCACTACACTGGAAGCTGAGAAAAAGAAAGCTACAGCAGATAATCAGCTTTCCTATACAATAGAGATCGAAACACAGAAAATGAATCTCAAGAAGAATGAATATGATCAGAAAAGCAAACAGGCAGAGATCGATAAGCTTTCCCAGGCAACGCAGAATACCGAGGTGCGCAGTGAGATCGATGGAGTGATCCAGAAGATCGATACCTCCAAGATGGGCGGTGATGATTCTGAGGGCGTGGAGGATACGCTGACAGAAGGCACGACGGATTCCACAGATTCCAGTTCCGGAAACAGCTCCGGCAATGCATTTATCACGATCCTGAGTACAGGTGCTTATCGTGTAAAGGGAACGGTAAATGAAATAAACCGTGATTCGATCATAGAGGGAACTCCTGTGATCATTCGTTCCAGGGTGGATTCTTCAAAAACCTGGAAGGGCACCATGGGCTCTGTTGACATGGATAATTCTACCAGCAACAGCAGTTCGGATATGGCAATGTTCGGAATGTCCAGTGCCAGTGATGATCAGACATCATCCAGTACCTATCCGTTTTATGTGAATCTGGATTCATCTGAGGGTCTGATGCTGGGGCAGCATGTGTATATTGAACCGGACGAAGGACAGGATGAGAAGAAGTCCGGTATCTGGCTGAACGATTATTTTATCGTGGATGCGGATACAGACAGCCCATATGTCTGGATCGCAAACGGTCAGAACAAGCTGGAGAAGAGAGATGTCATATTAGGACAGTATGATGAAGATCTTGGGGAATATGAGATCGCAGACGGACTTTCTGAAAAAGATAAGATCGCATTTCCGACAGATGAGCTGAAAGAAGGTATGTCTGTCACAGAAGGTACTGCAGATCAGACTACAGCGGCGATGTGGGATGATTCCGAGGATGATGAAAGTATTGATGATTCTGCGTACACGGAAAGTGATGGCTCAGAGCCTGAAATGATCGAAGATGGAGCTGTAGACAGTGATATGATGGATGCGACAGACGATATTTCTTCGGGAGATGACCTTGTTCCGATGGAAGGAGCGCCGACAGAATGATTTTGGATTTAAAAGGAATATATAAGGATTATCAACAGGGGAAAATGACGGTACCTGTATTGAAAGATGTAGATTTTTCCATGGAGGAGGGAGAATATGTGGCGATCATGGGACCTTCCGGTTCCGGAAAGACTACACTGATGAATATTATCGGATGTCTGGATAAACCTACCAAGGGAACTTTTCTCCTGAATGGAGAAGATATTGCCAAATGTACAGAAAATGAGATGTCAGATATCCGTCTGAAAACGATCGGATTTGTATTTCAGAGCTTTCATCTCCTTCCAAGGCAGAGCGCGCTGACAAATGTGGAACTGCCGCTGAATTATGCAAGGGTTCCCAAAAAGGAGCGCCGGGAACGTGCACGAAAAGCTCTGGAGCGTGTAGGCCTTGCCGACAGGGTGGATTTTAAGCCCAACCAGCTTTCCGGAGGACAGATGCAGAGAGTGGCTATTGCAAGAGCGATCGTAAACAATCCCAAGCTTTTGCTGGCAGATGAGCCTACCGGGGCACTGGATACGAAATCGGGAGCACAGGTTATGGAACTGTTTCAGAAGCTGAACGATGAGGGAGTTTCTGTGCTGATGATCACACATGACCCGGAGATCGCGGCACATGCCAAACGGGTTGTTATGATCCGTGACGGTGAGCTGCAGGAAAAGAGGTGATAGAATGAAAGTGGTGAAGAGAGTGATCGTTGGTGTACTGGTTGCGGCATTGGCAGCCGGAGGAATCTACACAGGGCTTATGCATGTGAAAGAATCCAAGGTAACAGAGGTGCCGGTAACCAGCGTCAGCAATCTTCAGACGGACTGGTATTCGGAGACAACACTGGATGGAACCATCACCACGAATGTTTCTCAGAATGTAAATATGGATAAAGATATGATCATCGAGAAAATATATGTATCCCAGGGTGATGATGTAAAAAAAGGCGATAATCTGATCTCCTTTGATATGACACTTGTAGAGATGGAGCTGAATATTGCAAAGCTGAAACAGCAGAAGCAGGAGCAGGATCTGACCAAAGCACAGAACCGTCTGACAAGTCTTCAGAATGGAGGTCCCATCGAAGACAGTACAGACAGTACTGATGGTACGGACCTGAATCTTACAGGTGGTGATACAGGAAATGACGGAGAAATGACAAATACGGATACACCTTCCGGAAGTGACGGAGACGAGGATATGCAGTCAACTACCGGTTCCGCGGCTACTGCAGATGGCAGCTATCTTGCAGCGGCTTCCTCCAGGCCATTACTTCTCAGTGCCTTTACAGATACAGAAGGAGATCTTGAAGATTCTGCAGAGAAAGTTACCGAAGAAATGCCGTCCGGAGAAACGACGGACAGTGAAACAGAGCAGATGACCGGAGATGACACAGCGGATATGGAAGAGGATACAACTGCATCCGATGAGGATCTGATCATGGATCCGACCTACCAGGATCCTACTGCCAATGATATTACAGACGGAGAGACTACGGACTGGGGTTCCGGAGAAGATGACACCCCAACGGTATCTCCGACACCAACTCCCACACTGGGACCCAATGAGCTTCCTGATCCCAATATAACAGAACCGGAAATTCCGGGGATCACAGATGGTGAACCGGAATTTTATCAGAAGCTGGATTATACTTCTCAGCCGTTTACAGGAACCGGTACGGAAGAAGATCCCTATGTTTTTCTTGTAAGCAGTGCCAAAGGCAAAGTTACGGTGATGGGATCCTTCTTTAACAGAATGGCGGGATACAGTGAGGATGGAACCAAAGTGGTCCAGAAAGGCGGCAGCTGGTTCCAGCTGGAGTTTCATGAGAATGATACCATTGCTGATTTTCAGGACAGAACACTTTCCTGTACAGGATATTATCTGATCGATGGAAGTCTTCTTGAAAATCCGGTATATATGTATGCGGAAACAGAATTTACACTGGACGAGGCTTCCAAATATGACAAAAATGATGATGAGATACCGGATGACAGCGGTGATGGAGATGACGGTACTGATGGCACAACCATGTCAAGAGAGGATGCGATCAAGATCCAGAAAAACAAGATCGCAAGTTTGAAACTGGATATTGAGGAAAATAATCTGAAAATCACTAAGCTGGAGAACAAAATAAAAAACAAGCTGATAACAAGCAAACTGGATGGAACGGTTGCTTACATCGGAGATGAAGTCACAGGTTCTTATAATGGAGATGCTTTTCTGAAAGTAAAAAGCAAAGATGGTTTTTATGTTACCGGAACGGTCAGCGAACTGATGCTGGATCAGATGAAGGAGGGAACACTTCTTCAGTGTACCAGTTATAATTCCGGCAGCTTTGAGGCGAAGGTACTGAATGTATCCGATTACCCGGTGGATTCTTCAAATGCTTATTATGGTGGAGATTCTAATCCCAATGTATCGTATTACACCTTTAATGCAGAGATCACAGATCGTTCATTGCAGTTTACCGACCAGGATTATGTGACGGTATCTCTGAAGTCAAATAAACTTGCCGAAGGCAGTATGGTTGTGATGAAGGCATTTATCCGTACGGAAAATGGAACCAGCTATGTATACAAAGACGTGAAGGGAACACTGAAAAAGCAGCAGATCACAGTGGGCAGCATTGTGAACAGCGGATATTATGCAGTTGTAACTTCAGGTCTGAAATCCGATGATCTTCTTGCTTTCCCATATGGTGATGCCGTGAAGGAGGGAGCCAAGACAAAAGAAGTGACTTTGGATGATATGTACAATGAATAAATAACAGGAAGGAGAAATTTCATGTTTGAAAATATACGCCTGGCTTTTCAGGGAATATGGTCACATAAGATGAGATCCTTTCTGACCATGCTGGGTATTATTATTGGTATTGCATCTATTATTGCAATTGTATCTACGATCAAAGGTACCAGTGAGCAGATCAAGGAAGATCTGATCGGGTCCGGAAACAATACCGTACAGGTTATGCTCTATGACGGAGACAGTACATACGATATGGATTATGGTTCTTACGGAAGCTCGGCCACACCGCCGGTTATTTCTGATTCCCAGAAAACGGCGATCGGAGACTTGGATCATGTGATCAGTTCTACATTTTATTACAGCAGCCAGTCTGCCAGTGTTTATTATAAAAACACAAGCTTTCAGGGCGGAACCGTGTACGGGATCGACAGCAATTATCTGAAAACGATGGGATACCTGGTCCAGTCCGGGCGGGGATTTGTACAAAAAGATTATGACAGCTACCGAAAGGTTGCTCTTGTGGATTCCAATGCTGCACAGAATATTTTCGGAAGTGAGAGCCCTGTAGGGAAAACCATTGAGGTGGGATCAGAACCGTATATTATTGTAGGTGTGATCACTCAGAGTGAGGACAGCATGCCGAAGATCAATACGATTTCTGAGTACGAGGAATATTCGCAGACGATCATGGGAAGCGTGATGATCCCAGATACTACCTGGCCTGTTGCATTTAAATTTGATCAGCCGCAAAATGTGACAGTCCGTGCAGACAGCACAGATAATATGAGTTCTGTAGGAAAAGCAGCAGAGGATATTCTGAATACAGGAATCCAGAATGAAAAAAACAAATCGAACTTTAAATATAAAGCGGAAGACATTATGGAGAAGGTCAAGAATCTCCAGAAGCTCAGCGAAAGTACCAATCAGCAGCTGATTTGGATCGCAAGTATCTCCCTGCTTGTTGGTGGTATCGGTGTTATGAATATCATGCTTGTATCTGTCACAGAACGTACCAGCGAGATCGGACTGAAAAAAGCTATCGGAGCAAGAAAAAAAGTGATCCTGGGACAGTTTCTGACGGAAGCTTCGGTGCTGACCAGTATCGGAGGAATCATTGGTGTGGTCCTTGGGATCATCCTGTCAAAAATGGTGTCTCAGGTGTCAGGAGCACCAACAGCCATCAGCGTTCCGGCAATTATCGGTTCGGTGGTATTTTCCATGCTGATCGGTCTGATCTTCGGACTTCTCCCATCTGTAAAGGCAGCTAATCTTAATCCGATTGATGCCCTTCGCAGTGAATAAAAAGATATACATACATATAGCATCTGCAATTGCCGGAAGGATTCCGGCGGCAGATGCTTATTTTTATATCTGAAAGTATTGTTCAGGTTTTATGAAGCTCTGCGGTCTTTATTTTGTCACTTTTGCTGTATATATGACAAAAAAAGAAAGTATAAATAGAGTTTTTACAGGTTTTTTAGAGATCATAAAAAAATCGTGGCAGAATCTTTGGATAGTGTGATATAATACATCATAAGTGGGCAAATATAAAAACAGAAGGAGATAATTTCATGAAGGTTTTGGAAGGTAAATCTGTATTTTCCGGTATTGCGATCGGTAAGATCTCAATCCTCCAGAAAGTTGACGCCAGTGTTAAACGTGTTCACGTGGAGGATCCGGAAGAAGAGGTAAAGCGTGTGGAGGCAGCCAGAGAGCAGGCTGTGGCACAGCTTCAGAAGCTTTATGACAAGGCTCTTCAGGAAGTTGGAGAGTCCGGAGCGGCAATCTTTGAGGTTCATCAGATGATGCTGGATGATGATGACTATCTGGATTCCATCCACAACATTATCCGTACAGAGTCTGTAAATGCAGAATATGCGGTTGCAACAACTGGTGATAACTTCTCATCAATGTTCGCACAGATGGACGATGATTATATGAAAGCAAGAGCAGCTGATGTAAAGGATATCTCAGACCGTCTGGTACGTGTGCTTTCCGGCCATGGAGATGGAGAGCTTGAAGCATCCGAGCCGGTGATCGTAGTTGCAGAGGATCTTGCACCAAGTGAGACTGTACAGATGGATAAGAGTAAGGTTCTTGCTTTTGTCACAAGAAAAGGTTCTTCTAACTCACATACTGCGATTCTTGCGAGAACCATGAATATTCCGGCGCTGATCAATATTGAATACGATGAGTCCATGGACGGTAAGATGGCAGTCGTAGACGGAAAGAGCGGAAATCTGATCGTTGAGCCGGATGCAGAGACCCTTAAAAAATATGAGGATATGCGTGCCGATGAACTTGCACAGCGTGCAATGCTCAAAGAGCTGAAAGGTAAAGAAACTGTTACCAAGAGCGGTCGTAAGCTCCACCTTTATGCCAACATCGGAAGTACAGGTGATGTTGCGAATGTACTTGCCAATGATGCGGAAGGCATCGGACTTTTCCGAAGTGAGTTCGTATACCTGGAAAAAGAAGACTATCCTACAGAGGAAGAGCAGTTCCAGGTTTACAAGACCGTAGCTCAGAATATGGCCGGCAAAAAAGTTATCATTCGTACTCTGGATATCGGAGCGGACAAGCAGATCGATTATTTTAATATGGCGCATGAGGAGAACCCTGCAATGGGATATCGTGCGATCCGTATCTGTCTGGACCGTCCGGAAGTATTTAAGACACAGCTGAGAGCGCTTTTCCGTGCAAGCATGTTCGGAAATATTTCCATCATGTATCCGATGATCATCTCTGTAACAGAGGTGAAGCAGATCAAGGCTATTGTAGCAGAAGTAAAAGCAGAGCTTAAGGAACAGGGGATCCCGTTCCGTGATGACGTGGAGCAGGGTATCATGATCGAGACTCCGGCAGCTGTTATGATCAGTGATCTTCTTGCAAAAGAGGTTGATTTCTTCAGTATCGGAACCAATGATCTGACCCAGTATACACTGGCTATTGACCGTCAGAATGCAAAGCTTGACAACATTTATGATTCCCATCATGAGGCAGTTCTCCGTATGATCCAGATGGTTGTGGATAATGCACACAAAGAAGGTATCTGGGCCGGAATCTGTGGTGAGCTTGGTGCGGACACTACACTTACTGAGAGATTTGTAGAGATGGGACTGGATGAGTTGTCCGTATCTCCGACATTTGTTCTTCCGGTTCGAAAGATCGTAAGAGAAATGAAATAAAACACAGATCATAAATAGATAAGGATATTTTTGATAAATAGTGTGACAGCTGCTGTGCATAAATATTTGTATGGCAGCTGTTTTTTTAGTTACTGTTCACTGGTAATATTCCACGAGGTGTTTTTTGTGAGCGAAGGTCACAGAAAATTTCCAATTGTGATATAGAAAAAAATATGATACACTAACATCATGGCTTTCTACAGCAGTTCAAAGAATTAGTCCATCAGGGGCTGATGCATTAATTCTTTGAACTGTGAGATAACAGACCAGGAGGAGAGAAAAGAATGGGCAAAATTGCCATTGTAACAGACAGCAACAGTGGTATCACACAGGCCCAGGCCGAAGAGCTTGGCGTTTATGTGATACCGATGCCGTTTTATATTAATGAAAAAATGTATCTTGAAGGTGTAACTCTCACACAGGAAGAGTTTTATGAGAAGCTTAAGAAGGATGAACCGATCTCCACATCTCAGCCAAGTCCGGCTGATCTCTGTGATCTATGGGACAAGCTTCTGAGAGATTATGAGGAAATCGTTCATATTCCGATGTCAAGCGGACTGAGTGCATCCTGTTCTACTGCAATGGGACTTGCTATTGATTATAATGGTCGTGTTCAGGTAGTGGACAATCAGCGGATTTCCGTAACACAGAGACAGTCTGTAATGGATGCTAAGATGCTTGCCGAGGCAGGAAAAAGTGCTGCAGAGATCAAGAAGATCCTTACAGATCAGAAACTCGATTCCAGTATTTATATCACACTTGACACCCTGAAATATCTGAAAAAAGGTGGCAGGATCACACCGGCAGCCGCAGCCATCGGAACGGTTCTGAACCTGAAGCCTGTACTTCAGATCCAGGGAGAGAAGCTGGATGCCTACGCCAAGGTCCGTGGCAAGAAGCAGGCCAAACGTGCCATGCTGAAGGCAATGAAGAATGATTGGGAAACACGTTTTAAGGAATACGCATCTGACGGTGAGATGTGTCTTCAGGCTGCTTATACAGGAAATCTGGAAGAAGCAGAAGAATTTAAAAAAGAGATCCAGGAGGTATTTCCGGGAATGGAGATACATATGGATCCCCTTTCTTTAAGTGTTGCCTGCCATATCGGTTATGGTGCCCTTGCAGTCGCATGTTCAAGAAAAGTGACGTTATAAGCATAAAATACAGAAACAAAGATATGAGGAGTTTGAAACATGAAGAAGATTATGGAACAGATGGCGGAAGAACTTTCCGCAGCATTTGAAAAAGCAGGTTATGATCCGTCTTACGGAAAAGTTACTGTTTCCAACAGACCGGACTTATGTGAGTATCAGTGTAATGGTGCTATGGCAGGAGCCAAAGCATATCACAAGGCACCGTTTATGATCGCTGATGATGTGGTAGCACAGCTGTCAGACAGTCGGATTTTTTCCAGAGCAGAAGTTGTAAAGCCTGGATTTATCAACCTGGATGTGAACCCGGAATTTGTTGCAGAATACATGAATAAGATGGCAGAGGACGATAAGCTTTCTGTTGAGACTGCCAAGAATCCGAAGACGATCATTATCGACTATGGCGGACCAAACGTTGCCAAGCCGCTTCACGTAGGACATCTCCGTTCTGCGATCATCGGTGAGAGCATCAAGCGTATCGGACGTTTTGTAGGACATAAGGTGATCGGTGATGTACATCTTGGAGACTGGGGCCTTCAGATGGGACTGATCATCACCGAGCTGAAACACCGGAAACCGGAGCTGGTATATTTTGATGACAGCTTTACCGGTGAATATCCGGCAGAAGCACCGTTTACTATCAGCGAGCTGGAAGAGATCTATCCATGTGCCAGTGGGAAGTCCAAAGAGGATGAGGCTTACCGTAATGAGGCACTGGAGGCAACCCATCTTCTTCAGCAGGGTAAACCCGGATACATGGCTCTCTGGAACCACATCATGAATGTATCTGTAACAGACCTTAAGAGAAACTACGCGAATCTGAACGTAGACTTTGACCTCTGGAAAAAAGAATCCGATGCACAGCCATACATTCCGGATATGGTAGAGGATATGAAGAAGCGAGGATTTGCCTATGAGGACCAGGGTGCTCTTGTTGTAGATGTAAAAGAAGAGAGTGATACCAAGGAGATCCCTCCATGTATGCTTTTGAAATCAGACGGAGCTTCTCTCTATACGACCACAGACCTTGCTACTATCGTAGAGCGTATGAAACTCTTTCAGCCGGATGAGATTCTTTATGTTGTTGACAAGCGTCAGGAGCTGCATTTTATCCAGGTATTCCGCTGTGCAAGAAAAACCGGTCTTGTAAATCCGGAGACCAAGCTTTCCTTCCTTGGTTTCGGTACCATGAATGGAAAAGACGGTAAACCGTTTAAGACAAGAGAAGGCGGTGTTATGCGTCTGGAGAACCTGATCGCAGATATTGATGAGGAAATGTATCGTAAGATCGTGGAGAATCGCAGTGTAAAAGATAAAGATGCAAAGGATACTGCCAAGATCGTAGGACTTTCCGCGATCAAATACGGAGATCTTTCCAACCAGGCGACCAAGGATTACATCTTTGATGTTGACCGCTTTACATCCTTTGAGGGAAATACAGGTCCGTATATCCTTTATACTATCGTTCGTATTAAGTCGATCCTGAACCGTTATGTACAGGAGGGAGGAGATTTAAGTACAGGTAAGATCCTTCCGGCAGTCAATGCCAGTGAGAAGAACCTGATGCTTCAGCTTTCCGGCTTTGCAGCAATGGTTGAGAACGCTTTTGAAGAAAAAGCACCACATAAGATCTGTGCATATATCTATGAGGTATCCAATGCATTTAACAGCTTTTACCATGAGACCAAGATCTTAAGCGAAGAGGATCAGGCACAGAAGGAATCCTTCCTTCAGCTGCTCCAGCTTACAAGAAGAGTGCTTGAGACAAGCATCGATCTTCTTGGATTCTCTGCACCGGATCGTATGTAAGGTATAGCTTTGCAGATACAAACACTATGAATAATGACAGACCGCCGGATAAAGAGACATTTTTGTCTGCTATATTCGGCGGACTTTTTTATATAGAAAGTTCTTTGCAAAAAGAACAGGACGTGCTATAATAGGACTTATCCTAAACGAGGGCAGATCACGAATTTCTGCCTGACTATAAGTTATCTGATTTTTTTCAAACCGGAATTCACCGGATTATCCCAAATCAATAAGAAACGTAATTATAAATATTGTCTGACAGAAATGAGAGGAAGGTGATCTGTCTGATCGGAAATGTTCTGAAAGAACGTTATTGCATTGTAGAACAAATTGGACATGGCGGAGGTGGAAGCCTTTATCTGGCAAAAGATATGGAGCTTGGTATCTGCCGTGCAGTGAAAGAGATACCGATCGCAAAGAAAAAAGAAGCCAGACTCATGCAGCATCTGGAATATCCTGCAATACCGAAGATTATCGATTATGTGGAAACAGGGGAGTACTGTTATCTGATCATGGAATATATCAAGGGTCAGTCGCTGGGAGAACTTCTCCGTTCAGGAAAACGGTTTTCTTTACGGGAAATCCTTGCTCTGGGAAAGGAGATTGCCAGAGTATTGGAATATCTTCACAGTCGGAAACCACCGGTCTGTTACGGGGACCTGAAACCGGATAATCTTATGTTTTCTGAAACCGGGCATCTGTATCTGATAGATCTTGGAAGTGCCATGTTCGATCATGGAAAAAGAAAACAGATCTGTGAAGGAACGAAAGGCTATGCGGCGCCGGAGCAGTATCAGGGCTACTTAAGACCGGGAAGTGATATTTATGCTCTGGGGAAGACCCTGGAAAAGCTTTGCGGAAAAAAGAAATGGCAGTGGATTTTATATCCGGATTTTTTCTTGCTTCTGTTCCGATGTACCAGAAAACAGGAAAAATACAGATATTCGGATATGTCAGTGGTTCAGAAGAAAATCCAAAAGCTGGAAAACAGATATCGGATGATCACTTGGAGAAAACGATTTCTGGAAGCGGCAGCTGTAGGGATTCTGATAGGAACACTGATCTTGATAGCAGGATTGCTGAAAACGGAAGAATTTTCTGTGGCGATCTCAGAAGTAACAGATTTGTATTACGAAGCCAGACAGTATCCGGAAGACTCAAAAGATCGGGAAAAGTGCTGTATGGCAGCGGAAAAGAGACTCCAGAGGTTAAGTAGAAATTATGGGGGAAAAGAACAGCAGCGTCGTATTGAGCTATTGTTGGCATGGAATGCGGAGCTTTTGTGTGAACCGGAAAAAGCGGCTTTATATTATGAAAATCTTCTTCTGTATGATGCAGAATATCCTGTGGCCTACGGGGAATATGGGATGTTTCTTATTCGGACCGGTCAGAAAGAGGCCAGCAGAAAGCTGTGGGAAGATTATAAAGAGAAAGAAAAAGCGGAATTACTGGATGACAGTGAAAGCAGAAATCTGCAGCTTTGGGAGGAGATCAATGAGAAAAAGAAGAGAAAGTGATCAGAAAAAACCAAAAGAAATGAAAATTCCTAGTAGGAAAGCCTGCTTTATTATTTTGTTTCTGCTGGTCTTATGCAGCTGGATGATCCCTTCCATTGCTGTCTATGGATTTGATGTGTCAGGAATGGATAGTTTTGATACCGGCGGATTTGATATGAATGTGGGAGAAGGAACCGGACAGCTGCCGGAAGACTGGGAAGAAAGCTATGCAGGAGAAGGAAGTGATGATAGTAATTGGAACAGAGAAGAAGGAAATACTGAGGAGTATTCCGCTGCCTGGGCAGAATCAGAGAATGATCAGGAGGAGTCTGCACAATGGAATTTAGATTTTCAGACAGATGAGGTACGTTCTCAGGAAGAAAGCTTTATGGAAAATGGAAATACTGCGGCAGAAGTAGAAATAGCTGATACACCTGCGGAAAAACTGACGGAAACGCCGATACCAACAAAACTGCCAATACTGACTGAACAACCGATCCCTATACAGACAGTGACAGCAAGTCCATCTGTAACGTTGACTCAAAAACCAGTTCGAAAGTCAGTGACAGATGCATCAAAGAGGGAGAAGAAGCAAAATCCGGCATTATCTTACTATCGGACAGAACCAACAGGAACGTCGGATAGGAAAAAAGAAAAAGAGCAAAAACCGGTGATCCGAATGAAAACAGACGGTAACAGGATCCGGATAGAGATCAGTCCGGATATTCCGTTCCAGATCCTTTCATTTCGGATCAATGGAAAAGAATGTGATTTTTACTGGCAAGGAAAAAAGCTTCTGGCGGAATTACCGAAAAAAAGCAGAAATCCCTGGAAAGCAGAACTCATGGGTTTTGTGAAATCCGGGAAGCTGTACTATGAAACCATGGACTTACCAGAAAAACAGTGATACAATAGGCATACTTACTGATTATTTTATACAACAGGAGGAATTTATGTATAAGGCAATCTTTTTTGATCTGGACGGAACACTGACAGAATCCGGAGAGGGGATTACGAAATCTGTACAGTATGCACTGGAGAAGCTTGGAGTTTCGGCACCGGAGCTGGAGCCATTGAAGGTTTTTGTGGGTCCGCCGCTTCTGGAACAGTTTATGAAGTATGCGGGATTTGATAAAGAGACAGCACAGAAGGGAATTGAATATTACAGAGAGCGGTATTCAGAAAAAGGAATGTATGAGAACACCGTTTATCCCGGTGTGGAAAACACTCTGGCAGAACTGAAACGTCGTGGTTACAGACTGGCTGTGGCGTCTGCGAAACCGACCTTTTACGTAACACAGATCATGGACCATTTTAATTTGAGCCGGTATTTTGAGGTGATCGCCGGGACGGACCTCAATGGACCGAAAGTAACCAAATCTCAGGTGATCGAGGAAGCTCTGGAAAGAATGAGCCTTTCTGACCACCGTGACCAGGTGATCATGGTGGGTGACAGAGAACATGACATTTTCGGAGCCAGACGATGCGGGATCCAGTGTGTGGCTGTATCTTACGGATATGGAAGCAGAGAAGAACTGGAAAAGGCACAGCCTCTTCAGATCGTAGCTTCCGCAGATGAACTTCTGAATTTTTTCGTCTGACCCCTCTGCACAGACAGAATATTTTTCAAATAGTGTGGAGGGAGCTTTATCCGGCAGGAATCCATTATCTTATCGGACAGATCCTCGGAAGCGCCGTGCTTCTCTGGCTGGCAGGGCATGTCGGCAACGCACAGGAAAGGTACTATAGTTATACGCTGGTGATCACCGGACTTACCGGAGTGCTGGTTATGTTTCCGGCAGTATATTTTTACCGGAAGGATCGTATAGGAAGGCTGATCGGCGGTTTGACTTCCGTTGAGGAACAAAGGCTATCTATTCCTGAAATGCTGCTTCTTCTTGCTGCTGGAGCCGGATTTGCCCAGTATGCCAATGTGCTGGTGGCGATCCTGCAGAACTGGATCTCATCCAGCTATGGAGAGACGATGACGAAGATTACCTCAGGAAAGAGTTTGTTTATGATGATCTTCTGGATGGGGATCATAGCGCCTGTTGCAGAAGAAATGATCTTTCGCTGGCTGATCTATCTGCGACTTCGGGATCACTTTTCTGTACTGTTTTCCGCTGTGATCTCTGCGGCGTTTTTCGGAATTTATCACGGAAATGTCCTGCAGGCTGTGTATGCGTTTGTTCTGGGAGGGATTTTTGCGTGGTTTCTGGAGATGGGCGGTAATAAGTGGACCAGTGTGCTGATGCACATCGGAGCCAATACCTGGATACTTATTTTCAGTGAATACGCCCAGACTCTGGTGGAAAAAGCCGGAGCAGGAAGCCTTCTGATGATCTATGGTGTTTTTGCGGCAACGATGATTGGAGGATATCAGTATTTTGCACGCCGGGGAGAAAAACGTGGCTACCGGGCTGTCTGATCCAATGTGGAACACGAATGTCTGCCTGCTACTGGATCAGGCAGAGTGATAGATGAATATTTGCTTTACAGAGAATCTGTAGTGGAATCATAGTATAAGGATGCCATTACAGATTTTTTTATAAAAATATGCCGGAATCTTTTGCTGCCGGTAAATTTATATAGATTTTATATTTATTTAAGAGACCATTTCTTGCGTACCTTTGTATCATGTGCTATCATAAGTGTATTAAAAGAATTAATACACTTAATACACAGATTACAGAGAAAGGAGCGTCGTATGTTATTCTTGGACTATCAGGACAGACGTCCCATTTACGAGCAGATCGTAGAGAAATTCCGGATGCTGATCCTGTCAGGAGCTGTGGAGCCATCTTCCAAGATGCCGTCTGTGCGGCAGCTGGCCGTGGAATTATCCATCAATCCCAATACCATCCAGCGGGCATATATGGAACTGGAGCAGCAGGGGCTGATCTGTCCGGTGAAGGGAAAAGGCAGTTTTGTCACAGACAGCAGCAGGATCAGGCAGATTGGTATGGAAGAAACCTTAAGTGAGCTGAAAAAGATCACAGAAAAGGGAATGGCTCTGGGAGTAGGGGAGGAAGAAATGATCGGTGTGATCCGCTTATGCTATAAGGAGGGAAACAATGATTGAGATAAAAAACTGCAGCAAAGCTTTTGGTAAGATACAGGCAGTAAATAAGGTCACCATGGATATCGGGGAACGGGAGGTTTTTGGACTGATCGGCTCCAACGGTGCGGGAAAAAGTACTCTGCTCCGTATCATGGCCGGGATCATCCGTCAGGACAGAGGAGAGGTGCTGATGGATGAAGAACCGGTTTTTGAAAATGAAAGGATCAAAGAGCATTTTTTCTACATCCCGGACGATGCATATATTCCGGCAAATTACAATGCTCTGGACATGGCAGAATTTTACCGTTGTATTTATCCGGGATTTCAGCAGGCGCGTTTTGAGACAATGATGAAGCAGTTTCATCTGGATGGAAAACGAAAAATCAGCACTTTTTCCAAGGGAATGAAGAAACAGCTTCTGGTGATCCTGGGAATCAGTATAGGAACGAAATATCTGTTTTGTGATGAAACCTTTGATGGCCTGGACCCGGTAATGCGCCAGGCAGTAAAAAGTATTTTTGCATCAGAGATCATGAGTCGTGAATTTACGCCGGTGATCGCTTCCCACAATCTTCGTGAGCTGGAAGATATCTGCGATCACATCGGGCTTCTTCATCAGGGAGGAATTCTCCTTTCCAGAGATCTGGAGGATATGAAATTCCACATCCATAAGATCCAGTGTGTACTTACTGACAAAAAGAAAGAAGAAGAATTAAAGAAAGAGCTGGATGTTTTGAAAACAGAGCATCAGGGCTCCCTGTTGCTTATTACTGCAAGGGGAACAAGAAGAGAGATCATGGAGAAGATACAGGCAAAAAATCCTCTTTTCTGCGAAGTGCTCCCACTGACTCTGGAAGAAATATTTATCAGCGAAACGGAGGTGGCAGGCTATGAAGTCAAAAATTTATTCCAGTGAGTATATGAAATCCTCTTCTAAAGGACAAAGATGGATCCCGGCATTTGCCATGATCGCATTTCTCCTTGCATTTCCGGTAGCGGAACTTATTCTGATGGGAAAATGGAATGAGCGCAGTTATACTCAGAGTCAGCTTTCCTATCTGTATTCCAGCCTGTGGAACAGTGACTTTCTCACAATGGGAGCAGCTGTGGCTGCGGTAACCGCATTTTTTGCAGCAGTAAGCGGCTTCTGGTATCTGTATTCCCCGAGAAAAGTGGATTTCTATCACAGCCTTCCGGTAAAGCGAAGTGCACTGTTTCTGCACAGAGTATTGTTGGCTGTTCTTTATTATCTAGTGCCATATGTGATCATGGAATTTGCTGCGGTATGCATCGGGGCAGCCAGAGGATATTACAGCCTTTCCATTATGAAAAAGGCACTGATCCTGCTGGTGCTCCATCTCCTGATGTATCTTCTGGTGTATTTTTCCACAGTGCTGGTGATCGCCTGCACCGGTACCATGTTGATGGGAGCACTTGCATGGGCAGGGCTGTTTACCTACAGTATCGTTCTGGCAGTGATGCTGCAGTTAAGCGGACATTTATTTTTTGATACCTGGTACGAGGGCAGTTACGGAATTCTGGCAGCAGTGCGGAATCTGGGATCTCCTCTTATGGTGATCGTAAGCTTTATAGATAGATACAGCAGCGGAAGCTTTGGAAAGCAGTTGCTGATACTGATCCTTACGCTGTTTATCATGGCAGCACTTTCCTGGATGGCATTTTGTAGACGAAGGTCAGAGAATACCGGAAAAGCTCTGGTATATACCTGGATGGAGCCGGTCTTAAGTGCCCTGATCACAATACCATCCGGACTGGGGATCGGTCTGATCTTTTATATGATTCCGGAAGATTCATCCAAAACAGCATGGTGGATCTTCGGAATGATACTGGGAACGATCCTGGTCCATGGAATTCTGGAAGTGATCTATGAAATGGATTTTCGCAGATTTTTCCGCGGAAAAGTGCAGCTTATGATCTTTGGAGGTGTTGTGGCAATCTGTGCGCTGACCATGAAAATGGATCTTCTGGGATATGACAGTTATTTTCCGGCTTATGACAATCTTCAGGGAGTTGTGATAAATGTAAGCAATCTCTCATATGCAGAGCAGCTTTGCAATGTGGAAAAAAAAGAAGACGGAATCTATAAGATCCGGTATACTGCTACCTCAGACAATAGTTCTGGTCTGCTGGATCAGCCGGTAATGAAAAGTAAAGCATTATATAACAGTCTGAAGGATATCAGGCTTCAGAATGAAAAAGGAAAAAAATCAGGAAGGCGCATGTATGTGCGCTACATAAATAAACAGGGATTCAGTGTATGCAGAGGCTATATTGTATCCTCTGCACAGGCACAGAATCTTATGGAAGCCCTGTATGATGAGCAGACATGGAAAGAAGACAGATATTCATTTTTTCAGCTGGACAAACAGTATCTGAAAGAGGTCACCGGTATTTTCTGTGACGGAGATATTCAAACCTTATTTGAGAAAAATGCAGAGAAGCGTCAGGCGCTGGCAGAGGCGTTGAGAAAGGACATTCTGGAAAACGGCGGTCAGACAGTAAAAGACCAGCCATGTGCAATGCTGATGTTCGATTATGCGGGAATTCCGTCAGAAGGATACATGGATGAATGGGGAATGAATGTACCGGCTGTTCAGGAAGGAGAGAGGGTGTCTACCTCCGTTCTGGTGTATCCGGCATATAAGAGAACACTTGCAATTTTGGAAGAAACAGGATATCCTCTTTCTATGGATAAGCTGTCTGTTGAGTATATTGATGTTTATTACTTCAGCTCCGAAGCTGCCGGCGAAGATGATGAAGCTTTTTCCGACACTGAGCCCATTTCGGATCTTGAAGAAACAGATAACGGTTATAAAGTCCGTTACGATAAAAAGGAACAGCTGGAAGCCCTGAAAAAATGTATCCGTCCATCACAGCTGGTAAACGGATGGACTATCTGGAATGCAGATGCCACAATGGAAGTGGTTCTGGAAGGACAAGAGAGCACCGGCGGGGATTCCGGACTTTATATGACATTTGCCGGTGAGATCCCGGATTTTATCAGAGCAGATGCAAAGGCAGCCCATGTAACAGAATGGGAGGTAAATGATTAATGGAAAAACCAGTCCGGTTAGATAAATTTCTGGCAGATGCCGGCGCAGGTACAAGAAGCGAGGTAAAAAAATACATACAGAAGGGTCAGGTGCAGGTTAACGGGAAATCTGTGAAGAAACCGGAGCTGAAAGTAACAGAAGAAGATCAGGTGGTTATGAACGGGCAGGAGATCCATGCTGCACCGGAATATGTATACTATCTTTTTAACAAGCCGGCAGGCTGTGTCAGCGCAACGGAGGACTTCAGAGATAAAACGGTTCTTGACTACATTGAAGAGAAAGACAGAAGAAAGGGTCTTTTTCCGGTGGGACGCCTGGATAAAGATACAGAAGGCTTTCTTCTGATCACAGATGACGGTCCTCTGGCACACGAGCTTCTTTCTCCGAAAAAGCATGTGGATAAGACCTACTATGCAAAAGTATCCGGGAAAGTGACAGAAGAAGATGTCGTGAAGCTGGCAGAAGGCGTGGATATCGGGGAAAAAGATCTCACACGACCGGCAAGGCTGGAGATCCTTTCTACCAGGGAGTCCGGTACAGAATCTGCAGAAGCCGGTAAGAACTGGGAATCTGAGATCCGACTTACCATCCACGAGGGAAAATTCCATCAGGTAAAACGGATGATGGAGGCACTGGGAAAAAAAGTAACTTATTTGGAAAGACTATCCATGGGGCCGCTGGAGCTTCCTTCAGATCTTCCGACAGGAAAATATCGTTCACTCACCGAAAAAGAGCTGGAGCTTCTGAAGTCTGCCGGAAACCGCTGAAAAACAGAAAAAAATTGGAAAAATCCCCTTTACATAAGGGGATTTTCTATGCTATAATTCAGAAGTTGCAAAAATAAGCACGCACGGCGATTCTATAAGGATGGTGCCCTACGGTGTGAGGATGGGTCCAGAGAGAAGGCGACCTGTGCGGAAGAATTTAACCAAAAAGGAGAAAAGACATGAGCGTTATTTCAATGAAGCAGCTTTTAGAGGCAGGTGTTCATTTCGGACATCAGACAAGAAGATGGAACCCTAAAATGGCTCCGTACATCTACACAGAGAGAAATGGTATCTATATCATCGATCTTCAGCAGTCTGTAGGAATGGTTGACGATGCTTACAATGCAGTAGCAGATATCGTTGCCAACGGTGGACACATCCTTTTCGTAGGAACTAAGAAACAGGCTCAGGATGCTATCCGTACAGAGGCAGAGCGTTGTGGAGAGTTCTTCGTAAATGAGAGATGGCTTGGTGGTATGCTTACAAACTTCAAGACAATCCAGAGCCGTATCGCAAGACTGAAAGAGATCGAGACAATGGAAGCTGACGGAACATTCGACGTACTTCCTAAGAAAGAAGTTATCGAGCTTCGCAAAGAGCTTGTTAAGCTTCAGAAGAACCTTGGCGGAATCAAAGAGATGAAGAGAATCCCGGATGCTATCTTTATCGTAGATCCTAAGAAAGAGAGAATCTGCGTACAGGAGGCTCATACACTTGGAATCCCGCTTATCGGTATCTGCGATACTAACTGTGATCCGGAAGAGCTTGACTATGTGATCCCGGGAAATGACGATGCTATCCGTGCAGTAAAACTCATCGTTTCCAAGATGGCTGACGCTGTTATCGAGGCTAAGCAGGGAACTGCTGAGGCAGATGGCGAGATCGAGGCTGAGTCTGAGGAGTTTGCAGCTACAGAGGAATAATTCGTATAAACAGAATATTTCAGGAGGAAACGAACAATGGCTATTACAGCAGCACAGGTAAAAGAGTTAAGAGAGATGACCGGCGCCGGAATGATGGATTGTAAGAAAGCTCTTACATCTACAGATGGTGATATGGATAAAGCAGTTGAGTTCCTGCGTGAGAAGGGTCTTGCTACAGCACAGAAGAAAGCAAGCCGTATCGCAGCAGAGGGTCTTTGCAAAACTCTGGTAACAGAGGATGGAAAGAAAGCAGTCGTTGTTGAGGTTAATGCTGAGACAGACTTCGTTGCAAAGAACGAGAAGTTCCAGGGCTATGTTGCAGATGTTGCAGCACAGGCACTTAACACAACAGCAGCTGATATCGATGCTTTCCTTGCTGAGGCATGGGCACTTGATACAACTAAGACTGTAAAAGAGGCTCTTGCAGCTCAGATCGCAGTAATCGGCGAGAACATGAACATCCGTAGATTTGCTCAGGTTGAGGAGCAGAACGGATTCATCGCTTCCTACACTCATATGGGTGGAAAGATCGGCGTTCTTGTAGACGTTGAGACAGATGTTGTTAACGATGCTGTTAAAGAGATGGCTAAGAACGTAGCTATGCAGATCGCAGCTCTGAAACCGCAGTACACAAGCGACAAGGAAGTAAGTGCTGACTATATCGAGCATGAGAAAGAGATCCTTATGGCTCAGATCCAGAACGATCCGAAGGAGTCCCAGAAACCGGCTAAGGTTATCGAGGGAATGATCACAGGACGTATCAAGAAAGAGCTCAAAGAGATCTGCCTTCTTGACCAGACATACGTAAAAGCAGAGGACGGAAAACAGTCCGTTGCTAAATACGTAGAGCAGGTAGCAAAAGAGAACGGCGCTAAGATCCAGATCAAAGGCTTCGTTCGCTACGAGACAGGCGATGGTCTTGAGAAAAAAGAAGAGAACTTCGCTGAGGAAGTTGCAAAGCAGATGGGTAAATAATCCATTAACTTAAGTTTTCATTATATTATTTTAATAAGTCTGAATTTAAGTATTTAAAAACCTTGAAAGCCGATGGTGTAGATTGATAACAGTCAAAGCCATCGGTTTTCTTTATCCAAATATCTTGGACACTCTGTCAAATATATTCTCTGGTTCTTCCTGCCACATCAAAATAAGTATGCTCATGAATTGACAGAGATAATCGATACTTTTAAAACGCCTAAATGTCACGGCCTGCGCCTGTTTCCGCTTATAATTCCTCACTATTTGTGCCGCCAGCCAAAGGCGGCGGAATGGAGATTTTTATGAAATATACCCAGGATAATGGAAAAATTAAATTATGTGAAACTGATAATATGGATCATCTCGTGCGGTTAACACAAGCGTTGAATGAAAATAATATTCTTTACGAAACGAGATTGAAAAAAGGAACATTTATCAATAATCTTTTTTTCTTGATTTTTTATCATACTTTTGCATCGGGAATTGATCATAAGAATGAAACAACATGTATTTATGTACTAGAAAAAGATTTTGCTGCTGCCCAAAAAGCAATAGTAAACTGCAGATAAAAAAATTCATCTTCCAAGGCACAGGCTCTGTGTGCTGGCCATCGGTCTTTGCCTGCGTGCCTGTTTGTCAACCAAAGCCTGAGAATAGTAATACGACGATTGCCTGCCAGTAACTAATATTCCGCATGGAATGAGTAAAATAAAAATTTCGCTTTACAAATAACAGATAAAGTATTAAAATAAACAAAAAGATATCTTCAGGGCAGGGTGAGATTCCCTACCGGCGGTAAAGCCCGCGAGCCGAGAGGCATGATCCGGTGAGATTCCGGGGCCGACAGTACAGTCTGGATGGAAGAAGATGATAGTACAGTTGATTTTTTGAATGAATGTAGTATCAGAGCTCTGAGATGGTGATCCATTTCAGAGCTTTTTATATAGGGAATCAGACATTCATTTATCGATCATATGTAACAGATCAATTCTACCCTGCAGATATTTCTGCAGGTTTTTTTTGTATCTGGTACATCGTTTTCGAAATAAATATACCACTCACTTGTCTGTGAATCCGATTGCACAGATCTAAAAGCCTCAGCGTACCAGAGCGTGTTTGAAAAATCATTCCTGCAATCTGCACGCCCCACTTTGCGGTATATTTTGCCCGAATTCAGTTGCCGTAGCCCGCTACGGCGCCCTCATCCGGACAAAATCTCCCACAAATTGTGACGCACATCTTGCAGAAAGCCTTTTTCAAACACGCTCTAGACAAAGAACAGGAATAAGAAAGAAGGAATAAAAATGACGGATCAGGAATATATGCTTCGGGCGATTCAGCTGGCCAAAAAAGGAGAAGGCTGGACGAATCCCAATCCGATGGTAGGGGCAGTGATCGTAAAAGACGGAAGGATCATTGGGGAAGGCTATCATAAAAAGTATGGAGAACTTCATGCGGAACGTAATGCAATTGCTTCCCTCACAGAATCAGCAGAAGGTGCGGTGATTTATGTTACGCTGGAGCCTTGCTGTCATCATGGAAAAACACCTCCATGTACGGAAGCGATCATTGAACAGAAGATCAGAAAAGTGGTGATCGGTTCCCGAGATCCGAATCCGAAAGTGGCAGGAAAAGGTGTACAGATGTTAAGGGAAGCCGGTGTAACAGTAGTTGAAGATTTTATGAGAGAAGAATGTGATCAGCTGAATCCGGTGTTTTTCCATTATATTACTACGAAAACCCCATACGTGGTGATGAAGTATGCCATGACACTGGATGGGAAGATCGCAACGAAGACAGGAGCATCAAAATGGATCACCGGAGAAGCGGCAAGAAAAGAAGTACAGCATATGCGGCATCAGTACATGGGGATCATGGCAGGTATTGGAACTGTGCTTGCAGATGATCCGATGTTAAACGTCCGGGTAGAAGGCTGGAAAAGTCCTGTCAGGATTGTGTGCGACAGTAAGCTCAGGATCCCGCCGGACAGTCAGATCGTAAAAAGTGCGGAAAAGTACCGGACGATCGTGGCTTATGCAGATCAGAAAAATACAGAAGAAAAAATAAAAATATTACATACCATGGGAGTTGAGACCATTTACTGTCCGGATGAAAAGGATCAGATAGACCTTAAGAAGCTGATGACAGATCTTGGAAACAGGGGTATTGACAGCATCCTCCTGGAGGGAGGCGGTACGTTAAATGACAGTGCCCTGCGAGCCGGAATTGTAAAGGAAGTACAGGCTTTTGTGGCACCAAAGCTGTTTGGTGGTGTGGCCGGGAAGACACCGGTAGAAGGTATCGGAGTTGAATTCCCGTCTGAAGCAGTAGAACTGAAATATACAGATATCTGCCAGATCGGTGAGGACATCCGGATAAGATGTCAGGTGTGTGAGAAAAAACAGGAGGAATCATGTTTACAGGAATCGTAGAAGAGAAAGGAAAAGTCCGTTATATACAGCTGACAGGAGAATCAGGGATCCTGGCAGTGAAAGCCCGGAAAGTCCTGGAAGGGACAAGGATCGGTGACAGTATTGCTGTGAATGGTGTGTGTCTGACAGTTACGTCGATCCAGCCGGACGGATTTACTGCCGATGTGATGGCAGAGACGATCAGAAGAAGCAGTCTTGGCAGTTGTAAAGCTGGAAGCCAGGTAAACCTGGAACGTGCAATGGCTGCAGATGGCAGGTTCGGGGGACACATAGTAAGCGGTCATATTGATGGAACTGGAGTGATACGTTCCATGCTCCGGGAAGAAAATGCCATCTGGGTATCGATTGAGACATCGCCACAGATCTTGCATCTGATCGTGGAAAAAGGATCCGTTTGTATTGATGGGATCAGCCTGACAGTTGCAAGGGTTGATGAAGCTGGTTTTCAGGTGTCGGTCATTCCACATACAGGAGAAGAAACCACCCTTTTGGAAAAGGTGCCGGGGGATCTGGTTAATCTGGAAAATGATGTGATCGGAAAATATGTAGAAAAACTGCTTGGCATCAGAAAAAACGAAGAAGAGAAAAAAGAATCCGGAATTACGATGGAGTTTCTTGAAGAATTCGGGTTTTAGAACAGGAGGATATACACTATGTCACAAAATTATCAGTACAACACAATTGAAGAGGCACTTAGGGATCTTAAGGAAGGAAAAATAGTTCTGGTCACAGATGATCCGGACAGAGAAAATGAGGGAGATCTGATATGTGCGGCAGAGTTTGCGACCCGGGAAAATATTAATTTCATGGCGACTTATGCAAAGGGTCTTATCTGTACACCGATGAGTGCAGAAATTGCGGCGAGATTGAATTTTCCGCCGATGGTTGCTGAGAACACGGACAATCACAGTACAGCATTTACCGTGGCAGTGGATCACGCAGATACAACCACCGGTATCTCTGCGGCAGAACGCTCCTATACCATTATGAAGTGTGTGGATGATCAGTCAAAACCGGAGGATTTCAGAAGACCGGGACATGTATTTCCGCTTATTTCCAGAAAAGGCGGGGTTCTGGTACGAAATGGCCATACGGAGGCAACAACAGATCTTATGAGACTTGCCGGACTGAAAGAATGCGGCGTGTGCTGTGAAGTTATGAAAGAAGATGGCACTATGATGCGTACATCACAGCTATGGGAAATGGCAAAAGAGCATAACCTTACATTTATTACGATTCGTGATCTGCAGGATTATATAAGAATACATGAAAAGCATGTAAAGGAGGAAGCAGCTGCAAACCTCCCAACGCAGTACGGTGATTTTAAAATGTATGGCTATATCAATGACATTACAGGAGAGCATCATCTGGCACTGGTAAAAGGTGATCTAGGAGATGGTGAGGATGTGCTTTGCCGTGTACATTCGGAGTGCCTGACAGGAGATGCATTCGGATCGCTCAGATGTGACTGCGGCCTGCAGCTGCAGACAGCGATGCGCCAGGTAGAGGCGGAAGGCAGAGGGATCATTCTGTATATGAGACAGGAAGGCAGAGGGATCGGACTGATCAATAAGATCAAAGCCTATGCGCTTCAGGAACAGGGATATGATACCGTGGAGGCTAATGTGAAGTTAGGGTTTGCACCGGATCTCAGAGAGTACTGGGTTGGGGCACAGATACTGTCAGACCTTGGTGTGAAATCATTAAGATTACTGACCAATAACCCGGATAAAGTCTATGGGCTTGGCGAATTCGGGCTGAAGATCAATGAGAGAGTACCATTGGAGATTCCGGTACAAAAATATGACCGGAAGTATATGAAAACGAAGCAGGAAAAGATGGGTCATATTTTTAAGGAAATAAATTTATAAAAAACAGCAAATAGCAGGAGGAAGAAAAAATGAGACAGATCAATTTAGTAGAAGGAAAAGTAGTAGCACCGGAGGGAATGAAAGTTGGTATCGTTGCAGCGAGATTCAATGAGATCATTGTGAATAAATTATTGGGAGGGGCAGTCGACGGACTGGTAAGACATGGAGTAGAAGAAGAGAATATTACTGCAGCATGGGTGCCGGGAGCATTTGAGATTCCGCTTACAGCACAGAAAATGGCACAGTCCGGAAAATATGATGCAGTTATCTGCGTGGGAGCTGTCATCCGTGGAGATACTTCACATTATGATCTGGTGTGCAATGAATCTGCCAAGGGGATCGCACAGGTTGAACTTGCAACAGGGATTCCGGTCTTATTCGGAGTGATCACGACTGAGAATATCGAGCAGGCTATTGCGCGTGCAGGAAGCAAAGCGGGAAATAAAGGCTATGACTGTGCGTTATCTGCGATCGAGATGGTCAATCTGATGAAGCAGCTCTAATAGATAGGGAAATAAATGATGACAAAAACAATCATATTCGATTATGATGGAACGATCCATCATACCCTTGGAATCTATGAACCGGCATTTCGTGAAACCTATCAGTGGCTGACAGAACAGAAGGCTGCAGAAGAACGGGAGATAGGCTCGGCGGAAATTGCCGGCTGGCTTGGATTTAACAGTAAGGAGATGTGGAATACATTTTTGCCGGAGCTGGATCAGAGCTATAAAGAGCAGGCGAGCAGGATGGTAGGAGAACTGATGGTCAGACAGATCAGGAAGCATAAGGCAGTGTGGTATCCGGGAGCAGAGGAGATGCTTACAGCCTTGAAGAACCGGGGATATCATCTTGTGATCTTAAGTAACTGTAAAGCTTCCTATCGTGAGGCGCACTGGAAGGAATTTGGGATGGAACGATGGTTCGATCATTTTTATGACTGCGAATCGTATGGATTCCGTCCAAAGACAGAAATTGTGCAGGAAATCATCCGGGAATATACAGGCCCTTATCTGGTGGTCGGAGACAGGAGGCAGGATCTAGAATGTGCCAGAGCCTGCAAAAGCCCATTTATAGGATGCCTGTATGGATATGGTGAGAGCGGGGAGCTGAACGGAGCAGATCGTCTTGCAGAACATATAGAGGATATACTACAGTTGGTGATATGAGGATGAGTTCAGCTTTATCCGAAAGTAGAAGCTGTACACTGACAGAAGGCATAGGACTGACGGGAACGGCATAAATATTATAAAAATCCGAAGGATCCTGAAATATGATTTCCCTCAGTCTATGTATGATCGTAAAAAATGAAGAAGCAGTTCTTGAAAGGATTTTAAAGCCGGTTTCTCAGGTGATGGATGCGATCCTGATCGCAGATACCGGTTCTTCAGACAGAACAAAAGAGATCGCGGAGCAGTATACGTCGCAGGTGTTTGATTTTCCCTGGTGTGATGATTTTTCTGCTCCGCGTAATTTTCTTCTGGAAAAAGTCCGCACCGATTACTGGATGTGGCTGGATGCGGATGATGTCCTGGATGAAGAAAATCTGGAAAAACTGAAGAGTCTTAAAGAAACTCTGAATCCCGGAACAGATGTTGTAATGATGGAATATGCGGCAGGGTTTGACCAGAGCGGGAGAACAACATTTTCTTATTTTCGGGAGCGGATAATGAAAACATCCAGAAATTTCAGATGGAATGGGGCAGTTCATGAAACTGTGATTCCGGAGGGAAATATCATTTATTCAGATGTGGTGATCCGGCACCGGAAATGTGGAAAAGGTGATCCGGACCGTAATCTTCGCATTTATGAAAAAATGCTGGCAGGAGGAGAAACGCTGGAACCCAGACATCAGCTTTATTATGGGAGAGAACTGTATTATCATCAGCGTTATCCGGAGACAGAGGCTGTGTTGGTGGAGTTCCTGAAAAATCCGTCCGGATGGCTGGAAAATAAGATCGATGCCTGTTTTGTACTTGGACAGTGCTACCGGAAAATGGGAGAAAAAAAGTACGCACTGGAAGCTTTTCTGTACAGTCTGACTATGGATGTGCCGAGGGCGGAAATCTGTTGTGAGGTCGGAAAGATTTTTCTGGAAAGAGAGCTTCCCAGACAGGCTGGCTATTGGTATGGGCAGGCGCTTACTGTGCCGTCAGATAAGAAAAAATGTGGATTTTTTATGGCTGAGTGTCATGGATTTGTGCCATATATGCAGCTTTGCGTTTGTTATGATAAGATGGGATGTCCGGAGCAGGCATTCTTTTTTCATAAGAAAGCGAAGGGATTGAAGCCGGAAGATCCGGGAGTATTGTATGACCAGAAATATTTCTGGGAAAAATATGGTCTGGCATAAAAGAAAAGATATCTTTATTATATTTTTCTGGCAGGGTACAAGCTTGCGGGGATCCTATGCACAGGTAAAAGCTGTTGTCATATACTGTAGGGAAAGTTATTTTCCTATGAGGTGATCGAAGAATGCTGTTCAGGCATCGAAAACGTAAGGAAATGGAAATGCAGCAGGACAGTCATGAGGATTTGTCCTGTATGTCCTGTTATGGAAATCATAGTTCCTGTGGATGTGACAGATGTGGAACAAGAGGCTGCCCAGGCCCTGTGGGACCTACAGGACCAACCGGTCCCAGAGGCTGTCCGGGAGTTCCGGGTCCTATGGGTCCTCAGGGACCGCAGGGGGAACCGGGAATACAGGGATATACGGGAGCCACGGGTCCGGCTGGAGCAACGGGTCCAGCCGGAGTCATCGGTCCGACGGGAGCAACAGGAGCTACTGGTCCGGCAGGAGTAACAGGTCCAACGGGAGCAACGGGAGCCACTGGTCCAGCGGGAGCAATGGGAGCGACGGGAGCCACCGGTCCGGCAGGAGTAATGGGTCCGGCAGGAGTAATGGGTCCGGCAGGAGCAACAGGGGCAACAGGAGCAACAGGAGCAACGGGTCCGGCGGGAGTCATCGGTCCGGCTGGAACAACGGGAGCCACCGGTCCGGTGGGAGCAACAGGTCCGGCTGGTGCAATCGGAGCCACTGGCCCAGCGGGAGCAATCGGCCCAACAGGAGCCACTGGTCCAGCAGGAGCAGCGGGAGCCACCGGTCCTGCTGGAACAGTAACTCCGGCAGCTGCTGTGGGAAATGCAACAAGCGTAGATGATATTGTGGAGGAGTTTAATGCACTTCTTGCAAACCTTCGTGATGCAGGACTCCTGGAAAGATAGTGAAATGATAAACACACGTTACTGTGCGGCTGCGTATTTTATGCAGCCGCTGCATATTCTCCATAAAAATATTTCATTGTAGCTTTCCGACGAAAGGTGCTATAATATTCTTATGTAAGTATGAACATGGGGGATGAAATCGTGAAAAAAAACAAGTATGAGATCGATATGTGTAATGGGTCGATCATGGACAAGCTGATTTCGTTTTCACTGCCGCTGATGCTGTCTGGTATCCTGCAGCTGATGTTCAATGCAGTGGATATCGTGGTAGTGGGACGTTTCAGCGGAAGTGAGGCACTGGCGGCAGTAGGCTCCACTACCGCACTGATCAATGTGTTTACCAACCTTTTTATCGGAATCTCTCTTGGTGCCAATGTGCTGGCAGCCAGATTTTATGCTTCCGGTAAGGATGAAGAAATGTCAGAAACAGTACATACATCGATCCTGCTGGCTCTGATCAGCGGAATCATCATGGCATTTCTGGGAGTGATCTTTGCCAGAATCTGCCTGGAGCTGATGGATACGCCGGAGGATGTGATCGATCTTTCCGCTCTTTATATGCGTATCTATTTTCTGGGAATGCCGTTTTTTATGCTGTATAACTATGGCGCAGCAATTCTGCGTGCAGTGGGAGATACCAAGCGGCCGTTGGTCTTTTTGATCATTTCCGGTTGCGCCAATGCGCTTCTGAACCTGTTTTTTGTGATCATTTGTCATTTAAGTGTGGCAGGTGTCGGAATCGGAACCGTGATTTCTCAGCTGATCTCCTGTATCCTTGTTCTCCGATGCCTGTATCAGACAGAGGGAAGCTATCAGCTGCGTTTTTCGAGTTTGTCCATAAATATGGAATATCTGAAACAGATCTTTCAGGTAGGGCTTCCAGCAGGAATCCAGAGTACGGTGATTAATTTTTCCAATGTGCTGCTCCAGTCCTCTGTAAATTCTTTTGGTTCCATTGCTATGGCAGGATATACAGCAGCCAATAATATTTTTGGATTTCTGTATGTGTCCGTGAATTCGGTTACCCAGGCCTGCATGAGCTTTACCAGTCAGAATTATGGTGTGCGAAAACCGAAACGTATGGACCGGGTGCTTGTTGACTGTATGATCCTGTCCTTTGTCGTATCCTTTGCCATGGGCTGTGGTGCATACTTTTTCGGTCCGCAGCTTCTGAAGATCTATACGGAAGACCCTAAGGTTATCCAATGCGGAATGGAGATTCTTGTCTATACCACAGTTACCTATTTCCTTTGCGGACAGATGGATCTGTTTCCGGGAGCACTGCGCGGAATGGGACGCTCTGGTGTGCCGATGATCCTGTCTATTATCGGAACGGTCGGCCTTCGAATTGTGTGGATTTTCGGAATTTTCCCGGCTCACAGATCACTGAAAGTACTGTTTATTTCTTATCCGGCATCCTGGATCCTTACGATCATCATGCAGGTGACCTGTTTCTGGTTTGTAAGGCGGAAAGTTCACAGGCAGCTTCTGGGAGAGACTGCAGAATAAAAACGAATACACAGAATATCAGAAAAAGCGGATAGAATTCCGCTTTTCTGTGTTTACGGGGAAAATAAAACAGGTCAACTCATGTCCATTTTGCAAACAGGAGACATTGGAGCTGGAAAATAAAGAATATGGAGGAAACATGGAATTATTAAAACCTGATTATTACGACGAATTTACCTGTATTGCAGACAAATGCACCATCAGCTGCTGCAGGGAATGGAAGATCAACATAGATGATGAAACCTACAGAAACTGGAAAACCATCCAGCCGCCGTCAGAGGTGCCCGGACACAGAAGCTGCCTGCAGGCCTATACCATGAAAAAGGACGGCAGCCGGATCATGAAGATGACGGAAGAGCACGACTGTCCTTTTCTTGCAAAGAACAGACTGTGCTATCTGGTAAGTGCTTATGGGGATTCGATGCTTTCAGAGACCTGCCAGATTTTTCCAAGGGAGATCCATGAATTTCAGGATCATAAGGAAGCGACCATGATGCCCTGTTGCCCGGCTGTCCTGGACATCTGGAAGGAGAAGAAAAGAATCGCTTTTCCGGAAACTCCAAAAGAAAAGGAACAGCCGCTTTTTCTTGTGCGCCGGAAGGTTATGGATCTTATAATGGATCCTGAAAAAACACCGGAGGAAATCCTTCTTGAAAGTTTTTATGTTCTGAAGGAACTTCACTGGAACATGCCGCTTACCACAGAGCTTGTGGAAGATTATTTTTCAGAGAAAACGATTCGCCAACTGGAACATGCTATTAATGAAATAGAGCTGCCTGTTCTGGATACCATGGACGAATGCAATGAACTTTTGCAGGACCTGGCTGTAAATTACCGGAAAGAGGGACTTTACCGGAAATATCTGGAGCCGGTGATGGAACTTGCGGAGGAATTGTCCGAAGAATATGAGGAAGAGGAACTGGTGGAAGCCCGGGAGGATTTTTATCGGAAATTTCGTGTATATGAAGACCTTCTCCGGAGCTTTCTTGCCAACGAAGTATATTCAGATCTTCTGACACCGGAGGGAGATTTGGAAGATGCCCTGGTCCATATGCAGTGGATCGGTATGGAATATGCCACCATCCGCCAGGCTGTTTTTCTTCGGTGGCAGAAAGATGGACGGGGATCTCTTCCCTACGAAACACTCCGGGATTATATGGTAGTGATCTCCAGAATGACCGGATATGAGGAAGACGATATCCGGGAATATCTTGAGAACAGTTTTGAAGAGCTTCTGTGGGAGTGGGGATATTTTGCGCTGATCACAGGGAAATGATTTTATAACTTAAAGTTATATTAAGTATTAAAAATATACATTTTAATTATATGACGTTTTGTGTTAGAATATAGGACGAAGAGGGTAACAGAGGAATGTTAACCCGGAAATGGATAACGATCAGAAAGGAACTTGTTTTATGGATAAGGGAACAATTTTTAAATTTCATAATGACCTTGATACCGATCAGATCATTGCATCCCAGTATCTGCTTCTGCCGAATCTGGATGAAATGAAGGGCCACACATTTGAATCACTGGATCCGGATTTTTCCAAAAAGGTTAAACCGGGAGATTTTGTAGTTGGAGGAGAGAACTTCGGATGCGGATCCTCCAGAGAGCAGGCACCGGGTGTTCTTAAGGCACTTGGAGTAAAGGCAGTTATTGCGAAATCTTTTGCCCGTATTTTTTTCCGCAATGCCATTAATATCGGACTTCCGGCAATTGTCTGTAAGGATCTTCCGGATGCTGTGAAGACAGGAGATACCCTGGAGCTTCATATGTCCGAGGGAACTGCTGTTGCCAATGGTAAGACTTATTCCTGCACAAAACTGCCGGAATACATGCAGAATATACTGAATCAGGGCGGCCTTATCGCTTCTCTGAACCGTGAGGAGGAATAAGAGATGGGAATGACGATCGCAGAAAAAATCATCGCGGCAGCGGCTGGAGTGGATAGTGTAAAACCCGGAGATATCTATACGGTTTCACTGGATCATCTGATGAGCAATGACGGAACCACACATCTGACTGTTGATATGTACAACAATAAATTAAAAAATCCTCATATTGCAGATACAAAGAAGCTGGTATTTATCGTAGATCATAACGTACCGTCTGACAGCCCGAAAACAGCGGCATCCCAGAAAAAGATGAGAGATTTTGCAAGAGAAAATAATATTGATTTCTGGGAAGGAAAGGGTGTCTGCCACCAGATCATGATCGAGAATTATGTCCGTCCGGGACAGCTGATCTTCGGTGCTGACAGCCATACCTGTTCCTACGGAGCACTTGGTGCTTTCGGTACCGGTGTAGGATGTACAGATTTCCTTTACGGAATGGTAACCGGAACTTCCTGGGTCATGGTTCCGGAAACCGTAAAATTTAACCTGACAGGGAAGCTTCCTGAGGGTGTTTACGCAAGAGATCTGATCCTTACCATTATCGGTGAGATCGGGGCAAACGGCTGCAACTATCAGGCAATGGAGTTTACCGGTGAGGGCGCCAGAACCTTAAGCATCAGCGACCGTATGGCACTTTGCAACATGGCTGTTGAGGCTGGTGCGAAGACAGGAATCTTTGAGGCTGATGATAAAGCTCTGGAATATCTGAAAGAGCATGGACGTGAGCCAAAAGCGGTATATCACAGCGATCCGGATGCCGTTTACGCAAGAGAGTATACCTTTGATCTTTCAAAAGTCCGTCCGGTTGTAGCGAAGCCAGACTTTGTTGACAATGTGGTTCCGGCTGAGGAAACCTGCGGTATCAAGATCAACGAAGCGTTCCTTGGCTCCTGCAATAACGGCCGTATTGAAGACCTCCGTGTAGGCGCAGAGGTGATCAAAGGCAAAAAAGTTGCAGAGGGAGTTCGTTTCCTGGTTGTTCCTGCAAGCCAGACCATCTATCGTCAGGCATTAAAGGAGGGGCTTATCGATATCTTCATGGAAGCAGGGGCTATTGTTATGAACCCGAACTGCAGTGTATGCTGGGGAAGCTGCCAGGGTGTTATCGGCGAGAATGAGGTTCTGATCAGCACAGGAACCCGTAATTTCAAGGGACGTGCAGGGCATCCGAGCTCCAAGGTTTACCTGGGATCTGCGGCAACAGTTACTGCATCTGCCGTTGCAGGTGAGATTGCAACTGCTGACAGAGTATAAGAGTTTCAGAAAAGATTTAAATAATATATTCAGAAATTATCAGAGGATGATCCGTTTCGGCGTGGGTTCTTATAACAGGGCAGACAGAAAACATTTGCCTGATGATACGGAACGGAATAAACAGGAGATATACATATGGAAGCATTTACAGGAAAAGTGTGGGTACTTGGTGATGATATTGATACGGATATTATTATCCCGACGGAGTACCTTGCACTGAAAACCATTGACGATATGAAACAGTACGGATTCAGCCCCCTTCGTCCGGAGCTGGCCGGACAGATTCAAAAGGGCGACATTATTGTAGCAGGAAAGAACTTTGGATGCGGATCTTCCCGAGAGCAGGCACCGGAGATCATCAAAGCACTGGGTGTGCAGTGTGTCATTGCGAAATCTTTTGCCCGGATCTTTTTCCGCAACTCCATTAACAACGGCCTTCTTCTTATTGAGCAGCCGGATCTTCATGACAATGTAAAAGAGGGAGATCAGGTTACGGTAGTAATGAATGAGCATGTAGAGCACAATGGAAAACAGTACCCGATCGCTTCTCTTCCGGAGAATCTGATGGATATCATCCAGGCTGGCGGACTGGTAAAAGCCATGCGTAAGCTGAACGGCCTGGACTAAAAAACGGAGAGGAGAGAAATAATGGGCGAGACGATCATTGAAAAAATTATCAGACATAATACAGGCAAGGCAGTAAAACCTGGTGATATCGTGACGGTCAATGTGGACAGAGTGATGATCCATGATATCTTTATTCCGTTTGTAGCGGAAAAATTTGAGGAGATGGGCTTTCAGAAGCTGTGGGATCCGGACAAGGTTGTTCTGATCTATGACCATCTTGTACCGGCAAGTCAGCAGGATGATACCAGACATTTCCATGTGGGAGATGCTTTTGCAGCTAAATATGGCATGAAAAACGTACACAGAAGTGACGGTATCTGTCATCAGCTTATGACTGAGGCAGGTTATGTTAAACCCGGTAATATTGTATTTGGCACAGACAGCCATACCACGACTTATGGATGTGTCGGTGCGTTTTCTTCCGGCATCGGTTACACAGAGATGGCCAGCATCCTGGGAACAGGAACCATGTGGATCAAGGTTCCGGAAACCATAAAGGTTGTGATCGACGGAGAACTTCCGGAGAATGTCATGTCCAAGGATATCATCCTCCGCCTGATCGGTGACCTTCGTGCAGATGGAGCTACTTACCGTGCTTTGGAATTTTGCGGAAGCACCATTGAAAATATGTCTGTGGCAAGCCGTATGACTATGGCGAATATGGCAATTGAGGCCGGTGCGAAATGTGCACTTTTCACACCGGATGAGAAGACAGCTGCTTACTGCAACGTAGAGCTTGATGATTATCAGAAGAGTCTTGTGGGAGATGAGGATGCTGTCTACATGAAGACCATAACTTATAAAGCAGAGGATTTTGTGCCGGTAATGGCATGTCCGTCTCAGGTGGACAAGATCCGTGATGTCAGTGAGCTTCAGGGTGAGACCATCGACCAGGTATTCATCGGTTCCTGCACCAACGGACGTCTGGAGGACCTTATGGCGGCAGCAGAGGTGCTGAAGGGCAAAAAGGTTGCAGACTTTGTAAAGCTGATCGTGACTCCTGCCAGCCGCAAAATTTACCGTCAGGCTATTGAGCTTGGCATTCTGGATACTCTTGCGGAAGCAGGGGCTATCATTACACATCCGGGCTGCGGACTTTGCTGCGGAAGGACCGGCGGAATCCTGACAGACGGTGAAAAGGTCGTGGCAACCAACAATCGTAATTTCCTGGGACGTATGGGAACTTCCAAGGTTCAGATCTATCTGGCATCTCCAAAAACAGCAGCAGCCTGTGCCGTTGCAGGCAAGATCGTAATGCCGGAATAAGAAGCAGAAGATCCTGAGAGAAATACTGCTGTCAGAAACAGATAAAGAAACGTATGAGAAAGACAGATTTTCGCAGAGGCGTCAGTCTGTCTTTTTTTACCGGATCAGAAGGATCCGGGAGAAGTCATTTTTACAGAAAATGGGATTTATTGTATTATAATAACAGCCAGTGTGACAACATAACATATATTACATAAGAATTACATAAGACTCGAGGGATAAGGGTATGGAGAAAAGATCAACCATCAGTAAAAAGACACTGAAGATCATACTTGGAATCTGTATTGGCGTAACGATCCTGGCAGTGGCAGGGTTATTTGTCTATACATACTTGGCAGATCACAATACGCTGGGACGGAAGATTTCCATATGGGGAGTGGATGTTTCTGGACTGGATGCAAAGCAGGCAGAAGAAAAGATCACTGCGGAATTTGCAGATCGTCCGGTATCCTTTCAGGAAAATAATCAGGAAGTTTACAGTACTACTTTGAAAGAGCTGGGCTACAGTCTCAATGAAGAAGCCCTTTTGAGTAAGCTTACAGAAATTCAGAAACAGCGGGAAGAGAGCCGGAAGCTTTTTCCAAAGGAAGAAAATATAGAACCGGAATGTCAGATCGAGGAAGATGAGGAGCAGGAAAAGCAGGCTCTCGATCTTTCAAATTTCGGTACGGAAAAAAGAAAAGCTTCTGTTGATGCAGCCATTCAGTACGATAAGGAGAAAAAAGAATTCACCCTTGTGAAACAGGTACAGGGGACGGAGATCGATCCGGATAAGCTGGAGACTACTGTGGACACAAATCTGAACGCAGCATTTGATACGGCTCTTCTTGGAGATATCATTACAGTACCGATCAACAAGCATGTGTATGTAAGTCCGACTGTCACTGCAACAGAGGATATGAAAAATAAGGTTACAGACCTGAATAGCCAGCTGAAGAAATACCGCAGCAGTACAGTAACTTATACATTCGGAAGTGAAACGGCTGTTCTGGATTCCGATACGATCACATCCTGGCTGAAGGCTGAGGGGGAGACGCTGACTTTAGATGAAGAAGCCATTAAAGCCTACATCAGTGAGCTTGCCAACAAATACAATACCATTTATGTTCCCCGCACCTTTCATACATCTGCGGGAACGGATGTGACCATTGAGGGAAATGAGTACGGATACCGGATCGATCAGGACGGAGAATATGCGCAGCTTCTGGAAGACCTGAAAAGTGGTACTGCTGTAACAAGAGAGCCTGTTTACAGCAAAAAAGGATACCAGAGAAACGGAACAGACGATCTGGCAGGCAGTTACATAGAGGTCAGTCTGGATGCACAGCATTTGTGGCTGTATAAGGACGGAAGCCTTGTGACGGAAACAGATATTGTCAGCGGTAAGCCGGTGAAGGGGCGTGAAACATATCGTGGTGCATGGCCGATCGCATACAAAGCAAGTCCCTATAATCTGTCAAGCTCTGAGTATGGATACAACGTAAAGGTTAATTACTGGATGCCTTTTGTCTACGGGCAGGGACTTCATGATGCATCCTGGCAGTCATCCTTTGGCGGGAACCGTTATAAAACCAACGGAAGCCACGGCTGCATCAATCTGCCTAAGGATCAGGCAGCACTGATCTATAACACCATTGATGCAGGTTATCCGATCATTATTTACTGATAGGAGCAAAAAAGCTTCGGAGAGATCCGGAGCTTTTTTTATGCCCGAAAATGAAAATTATCATGGAAGCAGGATCGTAAATGATAAGGTTTTTCAAAAGTACGTTAAAAAAAACACAAAAAAATATCGAAAAAGCCTTGTCGAAACAGAAATAACATGATATGATGATTTCGGAAATCGAGCTAATACACTTCTTAATTGCGGAGGAAGAGTGTTTTTCTCTTTTATTTGGGTGCAAATTGATAAAAAAACTCAAATAAGTGTTAGTTGAGATTTCATTTTTTTATTCATGTATCGTTAAAAAAAAGACAATATATGAACAAGAATATCTACTATAAACGTCAGATTTTAGACTAAGAAAGGATAATGAAAGGTATGAAGTACAGTTATTATCCGGGTTGCACCCTGAGAACAAAGGCCAAAGATCTGGATGAGTATGCCAGAGCCAGTGCCACAGCCCTTGGGTTTGAGCTTGAGGAGATCGAGGACTGGCAGTGTTGTGGTGGTGTTTATCCGCTTGGCACAGACGAGATCGCCACAAAGCTTTCTTCCGTCCGTGCGTTAAGCCAGGCAAAAGAAAAAGGCCAGGATCTGGTGACGATCTGTTCAGCCTGTCATCATGTGATCAAGCGTGTCAATGATGATATGAAAAATGTGGAAGATATCCGGACCAGAGCCAACAATTATATGCAGTTGGAAGCTCCCTATGAAGGAGAGACAACCGTTCTCCATTATCTGGAGGTTCTCCGGGACAGAGTCGGTTTTGATAAACTGAAAGAAAAAGTAGTAAATCCTTTTACCGGAAAGAAGATCGGAGCCTATTACGGATGTCTGCTTCTGAGACCTGGAAAGATCATGGCATTTGATGATCCGGAAAATCCAAGGATCATGGAGGATTTTATCCGTGCCCTTGGCGCTGAGCCTGTGATCTATCCTTACAGAAATGAATGCTGTGGAGGATATATATCCCTGAAAGAAAAAGAAATGTCACAGAATATGTGTGAAAAGATTGAAGAAAGCGCAGCAGGCTTTGGCGCAGATATGCTGATCACTGCCTGTCCGCTCTGCAAATACAATCTGAATAAAAATTCCGGAAATAAAATGCCGGTTTACTATTTTACAGAGCTTCTGGCAGAAGCCCTTGGCGTCAAAGAGGAGGTGGCAAAATGAGAGATAACCATTCTGCTGCGGAAAAAATAAAGGAGATCAGCGGGACCAATCCTCTGAAATGTATGAAGTGTGGCAAATGCTCTGCTACCTGCCCATCCTTTGACGAGATGGATATCAAGCCTCATCAGTTTGTGTCCTACGTGATCAATGAAAATATCGAAGCACTTGTAAATTCAGCATCCCTTTGGAAATGCCTTTCCTGTTTTGCCTGTGTGGAGCGCTGTCCGAGAGACGTAAAACCCGGAAAGATCATTGACGGGGCAAGACAGCTTGTTGTCCGGGAAAAAGGTGGCAACTATCTTTCACCAGATGAGATCCCAGAACTTCTTGATCCGGATCTTCCTCAGCAGCTGCTGGTAAGTGCATTCAGAAGATACAGGAGGTGAGAAAGTGCAGAGAATCGGTGTATTTGTCTGTCATTGCGGAAGTAATATTGCCGCTACGGTAGACGTGAAAAAGGTTGTGGAGATCATTGCAAAAGAGCCAGGAGTTGTCCATGCAGAAGATTATCAGTATATGTGTTCCGAAGCAGGACAGTCCAGGATCCAAGAAGCCATCCGTGAAAAAAATCTCACAGGAGTGGTTGTCTGTTCCTGTTCTCCGCGTATGCATGAGGCAACTTTCCGTAAAGCAGCGGAAAAGGCCGGCCTGAATCCATATATGGTGGAGATCGCAAATATCCGTGAGCACTGTTCCTGGATCCACAAGGATATGCAGGAGGCTACGGAGAAGGCCGTGATCCTTGCAAGAGCAGCAGTAGCAAAAGTCAATTTAAATGCTCCTCTTCAGCCGGGAGAAAGCCAGGTTACAAAGAGAGCTCTGATCATCGGAGGCGGTATCGCCGGAATCCAGACGGCTCTTGATATTGCCGATGCAGGCTATGAAGTTGATATTGTGGAAAAAACACCAAGTATCGGCGGAAGAATGTCACAGCTTGACAAAACCTTCCCTACTCTGGATTGCTCCGCATGTATCCTTACTCCAAAAATGGTGGAGGCTGCAGCTCACGAAAAGATCAATATCTATACATACAGTGAAGTAGAAAAAGTTGCAGGTTTTGTAGGAGATTTTACTGTTGATATCCGCAAAAAAGCGCGAAGTGTCAACATGGACAAATGTACAGGCTGTGGAGTCTGCCAGGAAAAATGTCCTTCCAAAAAGATTCCAAATGAGTTCAACAGAGGGCTGAACAACCGGTCAGCTATTTATACTCCGTTTGCACAGGCGATTCCAAATGTTCCTGTGATCGACAGAGAGCATTGCCTGAAATTTAAGACAGGCAAATGTGGTGTCTGCTCCAAAGTATGTCAGGCAGGAGCCATTGATTACGACCAGCAGGATGAGATCGTAACACAGAAATACGGAGCGATCGTGGTGGCAACCGGATTTGATACCATCAAGCTTGACAAATATGATGAATACGCATATAGCCAGAGCAAGGATGTGATCACATCTCTGGAGCTGGAGCGTATCATGAATGCTGCAGGACCTACAAAAGGACATCTTGAGCGCCTTTCCGATGGAAAAGCACCGAAGGAGATCGTATTTATCCAGTGTGTTGGAAGCCGTTGCTCCGATGACCGCGGGAAGCCATACTGTTCCAAGATCTGCTGTATGTACACAGCTAAGCATGCCATGCTGATCCGTGATAAATATCCGGATACCAATGTGACGGTATTTTATATTGATGTCCGTACACCTGGTAAAAACTTCGATGAGTTTTACAGAAGAGCAGTTGAGCAGTATAACGTAAACTACATCAAAGGTCAGGTAGGAAAAGTAATTCCGCAGCCGGATGGAACACTTCTTGTTCAGGGCTCGGATCTTCTTGATAATAAGCAGATCTTTAAGAAAGCAGATATGGTAGTTCTTGCAACAGCTATTGAGCCAAATCCGGATGTACGTAAGATCGCTACTATGCTTACTGCAAGTATTGACACCAACAATTTCCTTACAGAAGCTCATGCAAAGCTTCGTCCTGTAGAATCACCGACAGCAGGAATTTTCCTTTCCGGTGTATGCCAGGGACCAAAGGATATACCGGAGACAGTTGCCCAGGCAGGAGCTGCGGCTGTAAAGGCCATAGGGCTTCTTGCAAAGGACAAGCTGACAACCAATCCATGTACGGCAAGATCCGACGAGCTTCTCTGTAACGGATGCTCTACCTGTGCAAATGTATGTCCTTACGGAGCGATTTCCTATGAGGAGAAACAGGTCAACGATCACGGTATCCGTGAGACAAGAAGAGTTGCGGTTGTCAATACAGCACTTTGCCAGGGCTGCGGTGCCTGCACAGTAGCCTGCCCGTCAGGAGCCATGGACCTTCAGGGCTTCTCCAACAGACAGATTATCGCGGAGGTGGATGCAATATGTCGATAGAAACAAAGGAAGAATTCAGACCAAAGATCGTGGCATTCTGCTGTAACTGGTGCAGCTACGCCGGAGCAGACCTTGCCGGAAGCAGCCGTTTAAGCTATCCGGCGGATGTAAAGATCATCCGTGTTCCATGTTCCTGCCGTGTCAATCCCATGTTCATCCTCCGTGCCTTTGAAAAAGGAGCCGATGGTGTGATCATGTGCGGATGCCATCCGGGAGACTGCCATTACAGTACCGGAAACTATTATGCAAGAAGACGTATGACACTTCTGTTTTCAATGCTGGATTATATTGGGGTGGAAAACGGAAGAACACGTGTGGAATGGGTATCTGCCGCAGAAGGCGTGAAATTTTCACAGACTATGAATGAGTTTGTTGAGAAGATCCATTCACTTGGTAAAAACGTGAGATTGGAGGATATAAGATGCAGGAGCTGATAAAACGTGCAAAAGAACTGCTTGCAGATGGCACGGTAGTCCGGGTTCTTGGGTGGAAAGCCGGAGATCTTGCCTTTAATCCGGAACCAGCCTATTTTGAAACACCGGAATCTCTGGAGGATTTTGTCTATGATGGATTCTGCGGTGCCAATTTAAGCAAATATATGATCGAAGCTTCCAAGCTGGAAGGAAAAACCATGGTCTGTCTGAAGCCCTGCGATACATATAGCTTTAACCAGCTTTTGAAAGAGCATCGTGTAGACAGAGAAAAAGCCTATATCGTAGGTGTTGGCTGTAAAGGAAAGCTGGATATTGAAAAGATCCGCAAAATGGGGATCAAGGGTATCCGGGGAATTTCCGGAGCAGAGATTACCGGAGATGCAGAGACAGTGACTGTGGATACTGTTTACGGAGAAAAAACCTGTGCATACAAAGATGCCATGCTGGAACGCTGCCATGTATGTAAAGGAAAAGAGCATAAAATTTACGATGAACTGATCGGTGAGTCAAAGGAGACAAAGGACGCTGACCGTTTCGCAGAAGTTGAGCGGATTGAGGCAATGAGTCCGGAAGAAAAATTTGCATTCTGGCAGAGCGAGCTGAGTAAATGTATCCGCTGTAATGCCTGCCGTAATGTATGTCCGGCCTGCAGCTGCCGCAAATGCGTTTTTGACAGCAACAAGTTCGACAGCGCCCAGAAGGCAAATGTGGATTCCTTTGAGGAAAAGATGTTCCATGTGATTCGTGCCTTCCATGTAGCCGGAAGATGTACGGACTGTGGCGAGTGCAGCAGAGTCTGCCCGCAGGGAATTCCCCTTCATCTGTTTAACCGTAAGTTTATCAAGGATATTGATGCGTTTTACGGTGAGTATCAGGCAGGCGAGGATGCGGAGTCAAAGGGTCCGCTTACCAGCTTTACCTTTGAGGATGTAGAGCCAGGGATCGTGGCAGAAAGGGGATAATGTATGTATAAGATCGCAGTAGAAAATCTGCCGGCATTATTCCGGAAAATTGCCGCAGACCAGGAATTATATTTACCGGTAAAGGTAAGTGAACAGGTGAACTTCAAGGCATGGAGCGAGGATGCAGAAGTTTCCCTTGAAACACTGAAAACCGTGAAATCACCGAAGGATGCTTTCTTTCCGCAGAGTGAAAATCTCTATACCTGTAAAAAGGACGGAAAAAATATCAGCATTGAGCCTCAGGCACTGAAAGACCAGAATTTTGTCGTATTCGGAATGAGAGCCTGTGATGTACAGGGTGTGAAGGTTCTCGACAAGGTATTCCTTGGGGATCCGGTGGATACTTTTTACCAGGCAAGAAGAGAACATGGAACTATCGTAGCTCTTGCCTGTCATGAACCGGAGGAAAGCTGCTTCTGTAAAGTATTTGGCATTGATGCTGCAGATCCGGAAGCAGATGTTGCAGCCTGGATCATCGAGGGAGAGCTTTTCTGGAAGCCTCTCACAGAAAAAGGAAATGCTCTGACAGAAGCTGTGAAGGAGCTTTTGGCAGATGCTGATGAGACAAAGGTAGAAGAGGAGAAAAAGGCAATCCGTGGTATTATCGAGCTTCTTCCATATACACATCTTTCACTGGAAGGATGGGCGCAGGAAGAATACATGGACCGTTTCAATTCTCCTGTATGGGAGAAACTGTACAAGCCTTGTCTTGCCTGCGGAACCTGTACCTTCGTATGTCCGACCTGTCAGTGCTATGACATTAAGGATTACGACACAGGGCACGGTGTTCACCGTTATCGCTGCTGGGATTCCTGCATGTACTCTGATTTTACCATGATGGCTCACGGAAACAACCGTACCAGCCAGATGCAGAGATTCCGTCAGAGATTTATGCATAAGCTTGTTTATTATCCGTTAAATAATGACGGCATGTTTTCCTGTGTTGGCTGCGGCCGCTGTGTGGAGAAATGTCCGGAATCTTTAAATATCGTAAAAGTCATCAAGGCCTTTGAAAAACAGGGAGGTGAAAAGAATGAGTGAATGTACCTGTCATAAAAATTATACACTGGATACGCTGATCCCCAAGGTTGGCGTGATCACAGATATCCGTCAGGAGACACCGGATGTAAAAACCTTCCGTGTGGAAGCTCCGGAGGGTGGAAAGCTTTTCGAGCATATGCCAGGACAGTGTGCCATGGTCTGTGCACCAGGCGTCAGTGAAGGTATGTTTTCCATTACTTCTTCTCCGACTGTAAAGGATTATCAGGAATTCAGTATCAAAAAATGCGGATCCCTTACCGATCATCTCCACAGCCTTCAGGTTGGAGATGAGATTGCAGTCCGCGGACCATACGGAAATCATTTTCCGGTGGAAGATAAGTTAAAGGGAAAAAATCTCCTGTTCATCGCAGGTGGAATCGGTCTGGCACCTCTTCGTTCCGTGATCAATTATGTGCTGGATAACCGTGAGGATTACGGAACAGTAGATATTCTCTATGGTTCCCGTTCCGCAGATGATCTGGTGCAGCTTAAGGAAATCCAGGAAGTATGGATGAAAACAGAAGGTGTAAATGTATATCTTACCATTGACCGCGAGCAGGAAGGCTGGGACGGTCATGTAGGATTTGTTCCGAATTATCTGAAGGAGATTGGTTTTGATACCAATAAGACCGCTCTGGTCTGCGGTCCGCCGATCATGATCAAATTCGTTCTGGCAGGACTGGAAGAGCTGGGCTTCTCCAGAGATCAGGTATATACCACACTGGAGCTTCGTATGAAATGCGGTGTCGGAAAATGCGGCCGCTGCAACATCGGAGACAAATACGTCTGCAAAGACGGCCCAGTATTCCGATGTGATGAGGTGGATGAATTACCTAATGAGTACTAAGTTATAGATTGCACCTTAAGAAACTTTCAAATATATGCGCTGGTTATAGCCAGTACACAGCCATGTGGAACAGCCATCTCGCTAAGATGCCCATTTTAGGAGCGGTTTTAGCGGCGCTGAAATCCAGTACTTACGAAGACTTAGGAGTGAAGGCTCTCCTGAACTCCTTAGTCGCAGTTAGTACTTAGTTCAGCAGAGCGTTGCGACGGGCACGTGTGAGATGGCTGTTCCACATGGCGTACGATTTGGATAAAAGAAAGGACACCAACATGGAAAATAATATGGTAAACGTATATTTTTTCGGTAAAAAATACAGCGTTCCCGGTGATCTGACCATTATGACAGCTATGGAATATGCCGGTTATACATTAAAAAGAGGATGCGGCTGCAGACACGGATTCTGCGGTGCCTGTGCGACCATCTACAGGATCAAGGGACAGAATGAGCTGAAAACCTGTCTCGCCTGTCAGACACAGGTGCAGGAGGGAATGTATGTGGCAAGTATCCCGTTCTTCCCTACAGACAAGAGACTTTATAATATAGAAGATCTTAAGCCGAACCAGCAGGTAATGATGGAGCTTTATCCGGAGATCTACAGCTGCATCGGATGCAATGCCTGCACAAAGGCCTGTACACAGGACTTAAATGTCATGCAGTATATTGCATATGCTCAGAGAGGCGAGCTTGAAAAATGTGCAGAGGAATCCTTTGACTGTGTAAGCTGCGGCTGCTGTTCCGTAAGATGTCCGGCAGGAATTTCCCATCCGATGGTAGGTCTTCTGGCAAGACGTCTCACCGGAAAATATATTGCGCCGAAAAGCGAGCATCTGGAGAAACGTGTGGAAGAGATCCACGAGGGCAAATTTGACGATATGATCGAGAAGATCATGCAGAAGCCGATCACAGAGATGCAGGAACTTTACAACAGCAGAGAAATCGAGAAGTAGGAGGGCGTAAAACATGTATGCACCATATCCAGAAAATATGATGGAATCCATCAAAAAGGTAGAGGCTACAAGAGCGGAGCGTATGGCAACAGAGCCAAGACGTCTGAGTGCAGATGAGAAAGATGCTCTTCTCAAAAAATTCCATCCGGACTATAACCCGGATGCATTTGCAGAGATCAAGGTAGGACCGAACAAGGGACAGAAAGCACCACTGGAACTGACAAAAATGCTCCATTCAGAAAGCCGTCTGCTCAACGAAAAAATCGATCTTACAAAAATCGATTATGATGTAGATGTACTGATCATCGGCGGTGGCGGAGCAGGCTCTTCCTGTGCCATCGAGGCCCACAACGCAGGTGCCAACGTTATGATCGTTACAAAACTCCGTATCGGTGATGCCAACACCATGATGGCAGAAGGCGGGATCCAGGCAGCAGATAAAGAAAATGATTCCCCGGTACAGCATTATCTGGACTGCTTTGGAGGCGGACATTTTGCCGCAAAACCGGAGCTTGTAAAAAGACTGGTAATGGAAGCACCGGATGCGATCAAATGGCTCAACGACCTTGGTGTTGAGTTTGATAAAGCAGAAGACGGAACCATGGTCACTACACATGGCGGCGGTACCTCCAGAAAGAGAATGCATGCTGCAAAGGATTATTCCGGATCAGAGATCATGCGTACTATCCGTGATGAGGTCTTAAATCTTAAGATTCCGGTAGTGGAATTTACCTCCGCTGTAGAACTTTTGAAGGATGAAAAAGGTCAGACTGCCGGTGCAGTCCTTCTCAACATGGAAACCGGAGACTATTCCGTTGCAAGAGCAAAAACAGTTGTAATTGCAACCGGTGGTGCAGGAAGAATGCATTATCAGGGATTCCCGACCTCCAATCACTACGGAGCAACTGCTGACGGACTCGTACTTGGATACAGAGCAGGCGCTTCCCTTCTTTACCAGGATTCTATCCAGTATCATCCAACAGGTGCGATTTATCCGTCACAGATCCTTGGTGCCCTGGTAACAGAGAAGGTTCGTTCCGTTGGTGCACAGCTTGTAAATGCAAACGGAGAAGCTTATATTCATCCGCTGGAAACCCGTGACGTAAATGCTTCCGGTGTTATCCGCGAGTGTGAGGAAGGCCGTGGCGTGGAAGTTCCAGGTGGACGAAAAGGTGTATGGCTGGATACTCCGATGATCGAGATCCTGGGCGGTGAGGGAACTATCGAAAAGAGGATCCCTGCCATGTTCCGTATGTACATGAATTACGGCATTGATATGAGAAAAGTCCCGATCGTGATCTACCCGACCCTCCATTATCAGAACGGCGGACTTGAGATCAACGGAGACGGCTTTACAAAAGAAATCCCGAACCTTCTGGTTGCAGGAGAGGCAGCAGGCGGAATCCACGGAAGAAACCGACTGATGGGAAATTCTCTTCTTGACGTAATTGTATTTGGAAGAAATGCAGGTAAAAAAGCAGCTGCCAAATGCAAAGAGGTAGAGCTTGGCACAATGAACCTGGATCATATCAGAAAATATGAAGAGGAACTGAAAAATGCAGGAGTTGATACAGGAGACGTATCTCCTATGCTTCTGCCGAAATATGCCCGCCACGAACGTTAACAATATGTTATGATAATAAAAACATATGAGATAAGCGAAAGGAGTCTATTATGAGAGAAATCGAAGTAAGCAGACTTACAGAGGTTATCGAAAAACTCTGTATCGAAGCCAATGAACATCTCCCGGAAGATGTGAAGGATGCTATCAAAACCTGCCGTGCCTGCGAGGACGGCGAGATCGCAAAAGGTGTCCTTGATAACATTATCGAGAATTTTGATATTGCGGACAGTGAGAATGTTCCGATCTGTCAGGATACCGGAATGGCATGCGTATTCCTTGAAATTGGTCAGGATGTCCACTTTACAGGCGGAGATTTAAATGATGCCATTAATGAAGGTGTACGCCGCGGATACGATAAAGGTTACCTGAGAAAATCCGTTGTCAAGGATCCGGTACGCCGTGGAAACACAGGTGACAATACACCGGCTATGATCTATACAGAGATCGTTCCTGGAGATCAGGTGAAAGTAACTGTAGGACCAAAAGGCTTCGGAAGCGAGAACATGAGCCAGATTCGTATGTTCAAACCGTCTGCAGGCCTTCAGGGAATCAAGGATTTCATTCTCGAGGTTGTGGAGACTGCAGGCCCGAACCCATGCCCGCCAATGGTAGTTGGTGTTGGAATCGGAGGAACTTTTGACAAATGTGCCCTTCTTGCAAAGAAAGCACTGATGCGTCCCCTGAATACAGAGAACCCGGATCCTTACTATGCAGATCTTGAGAAAGAGATGCTGGAGAAGATCAACAAGCTTGGTATCGGACCTCAGGGCTTTGGCGGAAAGACCACAGCTATCGGTCTGAACATTGAGACTATGCCTACCCATATCGCAGGTATGCCATGTGCAGTTAACATCAACTGCCATGTAACACGTCATAAAACGGAGGTGCTTTAATATGGAAAGAAGAAAGATCACACTGCCTCTGACAAGAGAGCTGGCAAGAACTCTCCATGCAGGCGACCAGGTTTTACTGACAGGAACCATCTATACATCCCGTGATGCAGGTCACAAGAGAATGTGCGAGGCCCTTGCAAAAGGAGAAAAGATTCCTTTTGACCCTACAGATGCTACCATTTACTATGTAGGTCCGACTCCGGCAAAACCAGGCGAAGTCATTGGCTCCGCAGGCCCTACAACCAGCGGCCGTATGGATGCTTATGCACCGACCATGATGTCCGTAGGCGCCAGAGGAATGATCGGAAAAGGTGCCCGTCTTCCGGAAGTCGTAGATGCAATGAAAAAATATGACGGCGTATATTTCGGAGCCATCGGCGGTGCAGGAGCACTTCTTGCAAAATGCATCAAAAAAGCAGAGCTTATCGCTTACGAAGACCTCGGAGCAGAAGCACTCCGCAAGCTTTATGTGGAAGACATGCCGCTTGTAGTCATCATTGACAGTGAGGGAAATAACCTCTACGAAGAGGGGCGTGCAGAGTACCTGAAAGACCACGCAGAATAATCTTTTGCTCTACAATATGATATTGTGATATATTTCAAAAAGGAATAAAAAGGATAAAAGTCCGACAGTAAATGCTGAAGATCCGTGCAGAAGCATTTGTTGTTGGACTTTTTAATTTGATCCTTTTTGAAAAAACATCATTGATACGATTAACGCAAATGCTGCTGCATAAACATCCTCCTCTGTGAAGCATAAAAATTTACCCGGATTTACAATAAATTTAACCATAAATCCGGTTGACAAAACCCGGCCGGGAACGTTATAATGGCCGGGTTGATAAGATATTTTAAGAAAAAAGGCAGGTGAACAGAATGGACAGTTGTGATTCTCATGGGCGAAGTTGTAGCTCTCGGAGTGAAAGATGGAAAGAACAGAGAGGGATGAGAATGTTCCATTCTGTTTTAAGTGTACAGAATATCTGTGAGAATATTATATCTATATATCAGAAGGATATATTTGACAGGATGTATCGGTGTCATCAGAATCTGTACGATATTATTACATTATAATTGTAGCAGGATTATAATATATATCTTTTTCATTCTTCTCATTCTGAGAATCTTACAGTAAGGCGATCATGTATAAATTCATTTCGCTTTATACTCAAATCCCAAGGAAACACAATCGAAAATCAAACAGCACATAGACATGCTTTAACATGTCTGTTTTTGGTGTGCGTGTTTTGTGCGAAACTATGTGAGGAGGATGAGAAAATGACAAAAAGAAATCAGGATTTTTCAAAAGATATTCTGAGTCTGATCCGAAGCAGTGTTTCTCCGGCAGTTTTAAGTGAAAAGCTGCAGGATTTCCACGAAAACGATCTGGCGGAAGTATTAAGAGAATTAAGCACTGCGGAGCGCAGCAGACTATACCGTATCCTGGAAAGCAGTATGCTGGCAGATGTTTTTGAATATCTGGAGGAAGAAGAAACTGTACAATATCTGGAAGAGATGGATGTAAAAAAAGCGGCAGCCATTCTTTCCAAAATGGAAACAGATGCCCTGGCAGATGTTTTAAAGCAGATCGATAAAGAAAAACGCAAGCTTCTGATCCAGCTTCTGGATGAACAGGTGCGGAAAGATATTGAAATGATCCGCTCCTTTGATGAGGATGAGATCGGAAGCAGAATGACAACGAACTGCATTGTGATCCGTGAAAACCTGACCGTAAAGCAGGCCATGAGTGAGCTGGTTTCCCAGGCGGCAGATAATGATAATATTTCTACGATCTTTGCAGTGACGGACAGAGGGGAGTTTTATGGAGCCCTGGATCTGAAGGATCTGATCACAGCAAGACAGGACCACCCTATGGAAGAGCTGATCGTAACTTCCTATCCATATGTGTATGGTACTGAGCAGATCGACGACTGTATGGAACGGCTGAAGGATTATTCTGAAGATTCCATTCCTGTATTGGACGATGACAATCGTTTCCTTGGAGTGATCACATCCGCAGGGATCATCGATCTGGTAGACGATGAGATGGGAGAGGATTATGCAAAGCTGGCTGGTCTGACTGCAGAGGAAGATCTGAAAGAACCTCTTTTTGAAAGCATGAAAAAAAGAATGCCTTGGCTGATCGTTCTTCTGGGCCTTGGTATGGTGGTATCTTCTGTTGTGGGAATGTTTGAAAAAGTAGTTACCTGTCTGCCGATCATCATGTGCTTCCAGTCTCTGATCCTGGATATGGCAGGAAATGTTGGAACCCAGTCCCTGGCTGTAACCATCCGTGTACTGATGGATGAAACGCTGACGGGCAGACAGAAAGCAGAGCTTGTGCTGAAGGAAATGCGGATTGGTCTTTGCAACGGTGGTTTGCTCGGCATTCTGTCTTTTGTACTGATCGGATTGTATATTTTCTTATTCAAAGGAAAAACACTCGTATTTGCCTATGCGGTATCCGGCTGTATCGGATTATCCCTGCTGGTGGCCATGCTGGTATCCAGTGCAGTGGGAACCTGCATACCGCTGTTTTTCAAAAAGGTTGGTGTGGATCCGGCAGTAGCCTCAGGTCCTCTGATCACTACGATGAATGACCTTGTAGCCGTGATAACATACTATGGAATGAGCTGGATATTCCTGATCGAGATGTTCCACCTGGCTGGCTGAGAGTAAAATGCAGCTATGCTCATAAAAATAGACAGATATCAGAAATCTGTCGAATAACAGAAAAGTTACCAATACAAAAAAATTCCGGATCGAAAGATTCGGGATTTTTCTTTACATACAAACAGAAAGCTATTATAATGAAAGACACGCTTTGCCCGTTTAAAACGTTGCAGAAATAAATACAAACAACGGGCAGAAAAAGAGAACAAAACGATCACATGGGGTGATTTGGGAAAGGAAACAGTAACATGATAGTAACAATGATCGAAAAGGTCTATACATTTCTGTGGGGAGATCTGATAAGGATCCCGCTTCCGGGAGGAAGTACGCTGGGAATCTCACTTCTGATCCTGCTTCTGATTCCGACCGGTATCTATTTTACCATTAGGACAAAGCTTCTGCCGATCCGTCTTTTTCCGGATATGGTACGAGCCCTGTCAGAAAAGAAAAGTGACAAAAATAATCTTTCAGCATTTCAGACGCTGATCGTATCTACAGCTACCCGTGTGGGAATGGGAAACCTGGTCGGTGTGGTAGCTGCGATCTCAGCAGGAGGTGCAGGAGCGGTATTCTGGATGTGGATCACGGCGCTGATCGGTTCCTCTACTGCTTTTATCGAAGCAACCCTGGCACAGCTCTATAAAGAAAAGGATCCTCTTTATGGTGGCTACAGGGGCGGTCCTGCCTACTATATCCACCGTTACTGGGAAGAAAAACAGGGCAGAAAACGAAAAAAGGTTCTGCTTTCCGTTCTGTTTGCCATTTCCGGCCTGATCTGCTGGTGTGGGATCAGTCAGGTTATCAGCAATTCCGTCACGGCGTCTTTCAAAAATGCTTTTGATATTCCGCCGATGTATACTACCATCGTGCTGGTAGTGATCGCAGCTGTGATCGTGCTTCGGAAGAATGCAACGGTTAAAGTTCTGGATCTTCTGGTGCCGGTGATGGCAGTGCTTTATTTTGTGATCACGCTGTTTATTATATTTACAAATCTTGGAAGTATGCCGGGAGTATTTAAACGGATTTTTGAAGAAGCTTTCGGATTTCGTCAGGCTGTTGCCGGCGGATTTGGCGTCGTGCTGATGAACGGAGTAAAAAGAGGTCTGTTTTCCAATGAGGCGGGAAGCGGCTCCGCTCCCTGTGCAGCAGCGGCAGCAGAATGTGACAGTCCGGTAAAAGCCGGATTTGTCCAGGCCCTGGGTGTATTTGTGGATACGATCGTGATCTGCAGCTGTACAGCTATGATCATGCTTCTGGCCCCGGAAGATCTGGTACAGGGGCTTTCCGGAATGGAACTTCTTCAGACTGCCATGCATTATCATATGGGACAGTTTGGAGTGATCTTTATTGCTGCAACACTGTTTATGTTCAGCTTTTCCACATTCCTGGGAATCCTGTTTTATGCAAGAGGCAATGTGGCCTATCTTTTCGGTGATAACTGGGGTTCACAGACAGGATATAAGGTGCTGGCACTGGTGATGCTGTTTATCGGTGGGATCGCGGCTTACACATTTGTATGGGATCTGGGAGATGTAGGAATCGGCCTGATGACGATCTTTAATATTTTCATGTTGTATCCTCTTGGGGAAAAAGCACTGAAAGAGCTGAAAATCTATGAATCGGAAAAGAAGAAAAAATAAAACTGTTTACAGACCTTGAGAGCATATGGTAATATCAGGGTAAAGCGCTAAAAGATTAAAGAGTTCTGACAGCCGGAAGAAGTCAGACTCTGTGAAATATCAACGGTAAGTTGGATCAAGAGGAGGATATGAAAGATGTATATTACATGTCTGGACGTAGAAGGTGTACTGGTACCGGAGATCTGGATCGCATTTGCAGAGGCAAGCGGAATCCCGGAGCTCAAGAGAACAACCCGTGATGAGCCGGATTATGATAAGCTGATGAACTGGAGACTTGGAATTCTGAAAGAACATGGTCTGGGACTGAAAGAGATCCAGGAGACTATTGCAAAGATCGATCCCCTTCCGGGAGCAAAGGAATTTCTGGATGAGCTGAGATCCTTTTCCCAGGTGATATTGATCAGTGATACCTTTACACAGTTTGCAACTCCACTGATGGAGAAGCTTGGACGGCCGACACTTTTCTGTAATTCCCTGGAAGTAGCAGAGAACGGAGAGATCACAGGCTTTAAGATGCGCTGTGAAAAATCCAAGCTGACAACTGTGAAGGCACTGCAGTCCATGGGATTTGAGACTATCGCAAGCGGAGATTCCTACAATGATCTCGGAATGATCCAGGCAAGCAAAGCAGGCTTCCTTTTCCGCAGTACAGAGCAGATCCGTGCAGATCATCCGGAAATTCCTGCTTACGAAGAGTACGATGAACTTCTTGCAGCGATCAGGGAAGCAATGAAATGAAGAAGGGAAAGTCGGAATGATCAACGAAAGAATTGTGATCGAAGAAAAAACAAAGGACTATAATGAAGCATGGATAGAGACCTATTTCTGGCAGGAGTCGGAAGAACTCTATCCGGGACAGAAGCGTCCGGTCATAGTGATCTGTCCGGGCGGAGCTTATGGCATGACTTCTGACAGAGAGGCAGAAGCCATTGCTGTCCGGTTTATGGGAATGGGCTATCACGCAGTGGTACTTCGTTATAGTGTGGCACCTGCCAGATATCCGGTGGCTCTCCGTCAGCTGGCAAAAACAGTAGCTCTTCTCAGAGAGAACAGCGATAAGTGGCATATTGAAAAAAATAAGATCATTGTGTCAGGTTTTTCGGCAGGTGGCCATCTGGCAGCTTCTCTGGGAGTATTCTGGAATACGGAGGAGCTTGCCGGGATCACGGGAATGGAAAACGAGAGGATCCGTCCCAATGGCATGATCCTGAATTATCCGGTGATCACTTCAGGGGAAGTTGGTCATGAAGAAAGCTTTCGAAATCTTCTGGGAGATCGTTATGAGGAGCTGAAAGATCGGATGTCTCTGGAATTTCAGGTTACGGAAGATACACCCAGAACCTTTATCTGGCATACCTTTGAGGATCAGACGGTGCTGCTGGATAATACACTTCTCTTTGTTCAGGCACTCTATAAAAAGGGCATTCCAGTGGAGTATCATGTTTTTCCGCAGGGACCCCATGGGATCGGCCTGGCAAATGAGCTGACTGCCAACGAAAACGGCAGAGGGATCGCAAGAGCCTGTGAACCATGGAGTGAGCTTGCAGGAAAATGGCTGAACCGAGAATTCCCATGGTGGAACGGGGCAAAGATCGAAAGATAATACGAGACTGCTGTGTCGGATAAAATATCCTTTTTACCGGGAAACCGGTAGAGAGGGTATTTTTTATAATTGTGATGCATGTGATGACTGCTGTATTTGTCGGCTGTTTTGTCTGGCTCATCTGATGATAAAAGCTTTGCAGGGCTTTGGTGTGGATCTGGATCAACATTCACATTGCAGAAAGAAAGGAATTTTGATAATTATGGATAAAAATCAGATTTTTATTACCAGTGGTACGGAATATAAAAGAATGACAAAGGAGCTTCTGGAAAAAGCGGATCTTCAGTCCCATATCGGGGATAGAAAGAAAAAGATCGGGATCAAGCCGAATCTGGTTTCTCCTTCAGAGGCTTCCTGGGGTGCAACGACTCATCCGGAAGTGGTTGCAGGAATTATCGAGTATCTGAAGGAGCATGGCTTCCGGGATATGGTGATGCTGGAGGGATCCTGGGTAGGAGATAAGACAAGGGAGGCCTTTGAGACCTGTGGCTTTGACAGGCTTGAGGAAGAGTATCAGGTGCCGTTCTGGGATATGCAGAAGGATAAGGGTATTTCTGTGGACTGCGGTGGAATGGAGCTGAATGTCTGTGAGCGGGTAAAGGAGATTGATTTTCTGATCAATGTGCCGGTTCTGAAAGGCCATTGTCAGACAAAGATCACCTGTGCCCTTAAGAATATGAAGGGGTTGATCCCAAATAAGGAAAAGAGACGGTTTCATTCTCTGGGGCTTCATAAACCCATTGCTCATCTGAATATGGGGATACAGCAGGACTTTATTGTTGTGGATAATATCTGCGGGGATCTGGATTTTGAGGATGGCGGAAATCCTGTCGTGATGAACCGGGTGATGGCTGCCTGTGATCCGGTTCTTGTGGATGCATATGTGTGTCAGATGATGCATTATGAGGTAGCTGAGGTTCCTTATGTGAAGCTGGCAGGTGATCTTGGCGTGGGCTGTTCAGATATTTCCAAAGCAGATGTCAGATTTCTGGAGGATGGTGCGGATCAGAGGATGCCGGTATCCAGAAAGGTTGTGGAGCTTGCAGATGCCGTGGAGGAGGTGGAATCCTGCAGTGCCTGCTACGGGTATCTGATCCCGGCATTGGAGATGCTGAAGGAAGAGGGGCTTTTTGAGAAGCTGGATGAAAAGATCTGCATCGGGCAGGGGTATCGTGGTAAGACGGGAGTGCTTGGTGTGGGACACTGTACCTGTAAGTTTCAGAATTATGTGGAGGGGTGTCCGCCGTTGGAGGGGGATATATATGAGTTTTTGAAGGGGTATATTGGCGAACGGACGCCTGGGAAGTGACAGTCCTCCGGGCCGGACTCCGTCGGGGGATGCTGCTAAGGTTCCGTGAGCCGGCTAAAACCATTGCGGAAGGGCCCAGAACTCGCCTTCGGCTCAAACAGCTGGGCCCTTCCGCAATAACGCCGTCTCCCGCAACCTAACCATCATCACCCCTCCTCCGTAGCAGCCCGGAGGACTGTCACTTCCCCGGCTGGCGTTTTAGCCGGAGAGGTGGAAGCGGACGCGTGGTGTCCTGTCCTTACGTTTTGATGAGTTGAGCGTCCGCAGTTGGAGGTGTGGGAAGGATATGTTGCTTGTTGAAAAATTAATAGTTAATATTTCGGTGTTGCTCAATGAGTTGGAAGTGTGGGAAGGATAGCGTCTGGTCAATAAATATTTTGGTGTTGCTCAATGTGTTGGAATAGTGGGAAGGATACGTCTTCTTGTTGAAAGGTGTTATGCCGATGAGATCGGCACAGCCTGGCGTTTTAAACAAACGCAGAATCCATCACCCTGTCAACAGCGTAACATAACCAAAACGTACGGTTCATAGCGGGGCCAGAGGGAAGGGGTGCAGGGGAGGGGAAACGGCCTTTCGCAACTACGAGTGCTTCCCCTCCCCTGCGGTTTCACTTACGCTTCCAAAGTGTAAAAACATTTTTCAGAAAAAAAGAATCCTAAAGACATCTCTTTACAATCTCAATAATCTGCTCCATAGAAAACCGGCTGCTGTCAATACAGAGATCATACTGTGTCATATCCAGCCATTTGCTGTCTGTAAAGTATTCATAGTAAGCTTTTCTCTCTTTATCCATTTTTTTGACCAGCTTCCGTGCGCTGGCTTCTTCTCTGCTGGTACGGCGTATCACATTCTGAACTCTTTCCTCAAAAGGTGCATGGATAAAAAGTTTAAGTGATTTATCCTTCAGGATATTGGTCGCACAGCGGCCGACAATTACGCAGTCCTCTCTCTGCGGAAGGGACAGGATGATCTTTCTCTGGAGATCATAGAGCACATCGTTCATTGGTACAAAAGAGAAATTATCTGTAAACTGCAGCTCACTGTCAACGGGAAATACCCACTGACTGGCTTTTTTCTCGTCTACCTTTGCCAGGGTGTCGAAGGGGATATTGTTTTTCTTGGCAGCCATGTCGATCAGTTCTTTATCATAAAAACCGATGTCCAGGTTTTCAGCCAGAGTCTTGCCGATAAGGCGTCCGTTGCTTCCAAACATACGATTGATGGTGATAATACGTTTTGCCATAAAGATACCTCCTTTATCTCGGACCGGAAGCAGGAATATCTGATTTCCGGTAGTTTTTCTTATTTCTTTTATAACATATTTCGGTAAAAAATACCAGAAAATAATATATAATTTTTAAAATAATATTTAATATATACAAAAAATAATGGTAGCAGACAGAAAATATAATTAATTATTTGTATTTGTATATAAAAAACAGGATGCCTTTTTCACAGATCACACAAAGACTTTACACATTTTTTTTAAAATATTTTTAAAACAGAGAGAACATACACAGCATATTTGGAGGTTAAGGAAAATGAAACGACGGTGTAAAAGGCTTATGGTGATCATCCCGGTGGCGGCTGTCTGTGTGGCAGGTGCGGGAACTGTGGGATATTTTAAAGTGGCGCATACGAAGCTGGCGCAGAAAACAGCAGCGAAAACGCAATCGGCGGAGGCGAAAAAAGGGAACCTTTCCAAGACGAGTGTGGGTACCGGTAAGCTGGATCTGGCAGAAAATGCGTTTACAGAGCTCCTGATGGAACGCTTTGAGCAGGACGAAGACGCTTTTTCCATTGTGGATCAGTCAGAGATCATGGAAGCCATGTTCGGTGTCACCAACACCATGTCTCTGATGATCAGAACAAATCGCGTTTTTTTATCTGGAAATCCGCACATTGATAAGGTATAATCTATAACAGTTAGAGGAATATCTCTGCCGGGAGGACGGAACTGCCGGCAGGGAACTGCCGAGAAAGGGATGACAGTAAATTTGAACATCGTGGAGAAATGTGTTTCATGCCTGAATATAAAAGAATCTTATGATCTGGCCAGGCGCATGGAACAGGAAAAAACAAATCCGGTTCTGGGATACCGTACAGCAGGCTCCCTGGCAGAGCGAAAAACCGGAGATATGCTTTTGGAAGAAATGAAAAAAGCCGGTCTCACACAGGTAGAAAAAGATAAGATCCGTGTGGATGCATGGGAATTTAAAAAAGCGGTGATGCGCTGCCATGACAGAGAGGGAACCTGCCGGGAGATCCAGCTTGGCGCATATCAGACGGATTTTAAGACCAATGGCTTTCAGAGGTTTGATCTTGTATATCTTGGAAAGGGTACAGCTGACGAATATAAGGATATCGATGTGAAAGGAAAGCTGGTTCTTATCGAGATCAATCAGAGAGAAGAATGGTGGATCAACTACCCGGTGTATCAGGCACACCTGAAGGGTGCAGCAGCTCTGATCGCCGTACAGAGCAGAGGATACGCACAGATCGATGATACGGCTTTGAATGCACAGGATATCGCAGGACCTTCCTGTGCGCCTGCATTTTCCATGTCACGGGCAGATTTTCTTATGATCCGTCAGCTGATGGAGGAAAAAAATGAGAATGGGAATCGTGTTCCGGAGCTTTCCGTGGAATTTGATGCGGACACAGAGGTGATCAAAGACCAGTATACCTACAATATCGTTGGCAAAATCCCGGGAACCGATTCGGATTCCATGATTCTGTTAAGTGCTCACTATGATTCCTATTTTGAGGGATTTCAGGACGATAATGCGGCAGTGGCCATGATCATTGGAATTGCCAGGGCGCTGCTCCGTGGTGGCTATAAACCTCGCCATACTATTGTGGTATGTGCTCTTGCAGCAGAAGAATGGGGGATTTCCGACACAAAATATGACTGGTCCACAGGTGCTTACCGCCAGGTATTTGAAGCGAGACCGGAGTGGCAGGGGCACGTGATCGCAGATCTGAATTTTGAGCTTCCGGCTCATGCACACAGTACCAGAGATGCAGTACGATGTACCTATGAGTATGCGGATTTTGTGCGCAGCTTCGTGGATGCTGTGCAGATGCCGGAGGGGATTTATCCGGAGGGCATGACCACGTTGTATCCCATTGAAACCTGGTCTGATGATTTTACCATGGCTATTTCCGGGATCCCGTCCATGGTCAATGATTTCAGCGGTGGCCCGTTTATGGAAAATTATTATCATTCCCAATACGATAACCAGGATGTTTATGAGGAAGAGGTATACAGATTCCATCATGAATTTTATCTGAAACTTCTTCTGGCTATTGACAGCCTTGCTCTGCCGCCAATGGATTTCGGGCGGGTACTGGACCAAAGTATTAAGACCCTGGATACGGATCTGTGTATGCAGACCGGCGCCGACAGTACACTCCTTCTGAAAAAAACAGAAGAGGCAAAAAAAGCGGCTGCCATCCTTGCAGAGCAGGTACGGCGCTTCAACAGCCTTCCGGAAGAAAAACGTGACTGGAAAAAAGCGGATGCCATTACCGAAAAGCTTCTCGGTGTATTCCGAAAATCCCAAGATTATCTGGTACGTCTGGACTGGGATGACAATGTGATCTTTCCGCAGCAGGCAGTGCAGAACAATCTTTATGCACTGAAGAAAGCGATGGGATATCTGGAAAAAGGAGAGATCGCACCTGCGCTGGAGGCTTTTTACAGTATTGACAACAACTGTTATGCCTTTCAGTTTGAGCGGGAAGTCTTTTATCATTTTACGGAATATATCTTGAAGCAGTCCCCGGATCGCCTGATGTGGGGGAAGGGCAGGATCATCCACCATGAGAACCTTTATGATCTTGTGGAAAGCCTGAAGGAAAAGAAGCCGGGTGACAGCCTGGAGGCAGAAAAGCAGAGCCTCAAGGAAGCCTGGGAAAGACAGAAGTGTTATTATGCGGATGATATTGAATATCTGATCCGTGCAGTGGAAAAGCTCAGGAATCTGATCTGCGAGGTCAGTGATATGTTTGAAAAAGGAACAGAATAAAACCATACCTGGAGGAAAGAATGGAAAGCCATAATTTATACCGAGTGAAAGAAGAAGATCTGGATAAGCTGATCCGGATATTGACCGTATGTTTTTCGGAGGATCCTCTGTATCATGCACTGATCCCGGACAGGGATACCAGAGAACGGCTGATGCCGGAGCTTTTTACCTGTGATCTTACGGAGTTTTTTGAGACCTGCGAGATCTATGCAGACAGCAGTGAGCTGAACAGTATCCTGGTAGTATCCGACGGAACGGAGCATGAAGCAGCCTTACATAATCTGATGGTGGATTTTTTTGCCCTTCTGAAAACAGATGGCTATCTGATCAAAGAGGATCCAAGTCTTGCGACCCTGCGGAAATTCATCCAGGGAAAAGACTATCTGAATTCCAGCTGGACTTCCCAGCTTCATACAGCAGAAAGGCTTCATGTGATCTATCTGGCAGTGGCGCCGAAGATGCAGCATCACGGTCTTGCTGAAAAGCTGATGGATGAGGTGATCGATTATGCGGACAGGCATAAGCTGATGATCTCTCTGGAAACCCATAATCCGGCAAATGTTTCCATGTATGAGAAATTCGGATTTAAATTATACGGCATTGTACAGAAAAAAGGATTTGATCTGAAGCAGTACTGCATGATCAAACAGGCATAGGAGGAATTACGATGAAACGAAAATGGTGGCATGACAAAGTGGTATATCAGATATACCCCAAGAGCTTTTATGATTCCAACGGAGACGGGATCGGAGACATCCCGGGAATCATCAGCAAGCTTGATTATCTTAAGGAACTGGGAGCAGATATCCTCTGGCTTTCCCCAATCTATAAATCTCCCCTTGCAGACCAGGGATATGACATTGCAGATTATTATGCGATTGATCCGAGGTTTGGGACCATGGAGGATATGGATCGTCTGATCGCAGAAGCAAAAAAAAGAGAAATGTACATCCTTATGGATCTGGTGGTAAATCACTGCTCCGATGAGCATGAGTGGTTTCAGCAGGCCATTAAGGATCCGGACGGAAAGTATGGAAATTTCTTTTATATCCGGGACAAAAAGGATGATAAAGCTCCCTGCAACTGGAGAAGCTATTTCGGTGGTCCGGTATGGGAAGAGCTTCCGGGACATCCTGATAAACAGTATCTCCATGTATTCCACAAGAAGCAGCCGGATCTCAACTGGGAGAATCCTGAAGTAAGAGAGGAAGTCTACAAAAACATCCGCTGGTGGATGGAAAAAGGGCTTGGCGGATTCCGTATTGATGCCATTATCAATATCAAGAAGAAGCTTCCGTTTTCCGATTATCCTGCCGATCGTGCAGATGGGCTCTGCAGCGTCGGGAGGATGCTGGAGGAGGCAGAAGGGATTGGAGAATTTCTGGGAGAGATGGCTGAGAAGTGCTTTCATCCCTATGATGCTTTTACTGTAGGAGAGGTCTTCAATGAAAAGGAAGATGAGATCAAAGATTTTATCGGAGAAAACGGATATTTTTCATCCATGTTTGATTTTGAAGAAACCTGTTACGGAAAGAGCGAGGATGGCTGGTATGCATCCAAACCGTACCTGACTCCGGAAGAGTACAAGAAGTGTATTTTCCATACGCAGAAAAAGATTGGGGATACCGGCATGATCTCCAACATTATTGAGAATCATGATGAGCCAAGAGGTGTCTGTCACTATATTTCTCCGGAAGACCGCTGTCCGGATTCAAGGAAGCTCCTGGCAGGTGTTTATTTTCTGCTGAAGGGAATTCCGTTTATTTATCAGGGTCAGGAGATCGGTATGGAAAATATGGAGTTTACTTCTATGGATCAGATCGATGACATCAGTACCATCGATGAATACCAGGTAGCGCTCCGTGCCGGATGCAGTGAAAAAGAAGCGCTTGATGCTGCTTCCGCATTTTCCAGAGACAATGCCAGAACTCCGGTACAGTGGAGCGCAGAGAAAAATGCGGGATTTTCAGAAGGAGAGCCGTGGCTTGGGGTCAATCCCAATTATAAGGAGATCAATGTAAAGTCCCAGTTAACGGACAGTGATTCCCTCCTTTCTTTCTACAAAAAGCTGACTGCACTGAGAAAAGCTCCGGAATATAAAGAAACGCTTGTATACGGAACATTCGCTCCATATCAGGAAGAACAGAAGAATCTGATCGCATATACAAGAAACGGTGAGAAAAATCTTCTGATCCTGGGAAATATGCAGGCACAGTCACAGAAGGTATCTTTGCCGGGAGAAGTAAAAGAGGTGCTTCTGAATAATCAGAAAGCTGTGGAGATCACAGAAAAAGAGATCATTTTGAAACCGTATCAGTTTATCGTTCTGGAGACCGCTGTCTAATGCGGCGTCAGAACAGCAGAGAAAAAAACAATAGCTATTTAGCTGACAGTCTGTTAAAATAAATGTTCGGCTGAAAAAACAGCCGTAAAGAAAGAGAATGAGAATTCAGAAGGGAATAAAGTATGCTGAAGATAAAGAATTACGTAAAGGCAGAAAGCCTTGAACAGGCATATGAACTGAACCAGAAAAGAACAGCCTGTGTGCTGGGCGGTATGGTCTGGCTGAAAATGGGAAACCGGAACATCATGACAGCCATTGATCTGTCAGGTCTTGGGCTGGATACTATTACAGAAACAGAAGAAGCATTTGTGATCGGCTGTATGACACCACTTCATGCGCTGGAAACCCACAAAGAGCTGAATGCCTATACAAACAGTGCTATCCGTGAAAGTGTACGGCACATTGTGGGTGTGCAGTTTCGAAACTGTGCCACAGTGGGCGGAAGTATTTTCGGAAGATTCGGATTTTCCGATGTACTGACCATGTTTCTGGCACTGGATACCTGGGTGGAGCTGTACAATGGCGGAACCATTCCGCTGGCACAGTTTGCATCCATGGAAAAGGATAACGATATCCTGGTAAATATCATTGTAAAAAAACAGCCGCTGAACAGTGTGTACTTAAGTCAGCGGAACAATTCCACAGATTTTCCTGTGCTCACCTGTGCGGCCGCTCTTATTGACGGAAAAGCAAGAACTGTCATTGGGGCCAGACCCGGAAAAGCAATGATCGTGGAAGATGAAGAGGAAATCTTAAAAGATTTTGTACAGATGAATGCACAGCAGAAAAAGGATGCAGCAGCATCTTTTGCCGCATATGCAGCGGAACATGTTCCTACAGACAAGAACATGCGTGCTTCAAAAGAATACAGAAGTCTTCTTGTGAAAGTCCTTACAAGAAGAGCCTGGGAAGAGATCGGAGGGAGAGCAGAATGAATATCACTTTCTGGCTGAATGGTGTAAAACGGCAGGCAGAGGTACGTCCGGATGAACTGCTTCTGGATTTCCTGCGGAAAAACAGCTGTTACAGCGTAAAACGTGGCTGTGAGACTGCAAACTGTGGTCTCTGTACTGTGCTGATGGATGAACGTCCGGTACTGTCCTGCTCCATGCTGGCTGCCCGCGCAGACGGGAAACGGATCGTGACTCTGGAGGGAATGCAGGAGGAAGCAAAGGAATTCGGCGCTTTTATGGCAAATGAGGGAGCAGAGCAGTGTGGCTTCTGCAATCCGGGATTTATCATGAATGTATTTGCCATGTTAAAGGAACTGGAAGATCCCACAGAAGAGGATATCCTGGAGTATCTTTCCGGAAATCTGTGCCGTTGCTCGGGATTTGTGGGACAGACCAGAAGTATCCTGAAATTTCTCGACTATAAAAAAGGACAGGAGGAAGGAAAATGAAATACGTAAACAAGCCGGTGCCAAAAACAGATGCAATGTCGCTGGTAACCGGAAAACCGGTCTATACCGATGATCTCGCACCTTCTGACTGCCTGATCGTCAAGATCTTAAGAAGTCCTCATGCCAATGCCTGGGTGGAAGAGATCAAGACAGATGCTGCAAAGAAGATCGAGGGGATTGCCTGTGTTCTGACCTATGAGGATGTTTCCCACAAAAGATTTACCCTGGCCGGGCAGACAGCGCCGGAGATCAGTCCATGGGATCGCTATATCATAGATAAGCATGTGCGTTTTGTAGGGGATCCGGTTGCCATCGTAGCTGGTGAGACAGAAGAGGCAGTAGATAAAGCCCTGAAACGCATTAAGGTAAAATATCGTGTGGAGGAAGCGGTTCTGGATATCCACACAGCCAAGGATAATCCCATTCTGGTGCACCCGGAGGATGATTGGTATATGCCGATCCCGGCCGGCGGAGATAATAAGCGTAATCTCTGTTCCTCCAATGTAGAAGAAGTGGGTGATGTGGATGCCATGCTGGAAAAATGTGCGTATACAGTAGACCAGGTTTACCATACAAAGGCAAATCAGCAGACCATGATGGAGACCTTCCGTACCTACTGTTATATGGACCATTTTCAGAGACTGACGGTGGTTTCTTCCACCCAGATCCCGTTCCATATCCGAAGGATCGTAGGAAATGCGCTGAACATTCCGTCTTCCAAAGTTCGTGTGATCAAGCCTCGTATCGGCGGGGGCTTTGGTGCAAAACAGTCTTCTGTCAGTGAGGTTTTCCCGGCACTGGTAACATGGGTTACCGGGCGTCCGTCCAAGATCGTTTTTTCCAGAAAGGAATCCATGATCGCGTCTTCTCCGCGTCATGAGATGGAAGTCCATATCCGTATGGGTGCAGATGAAAACGGTATTGTAAAGGCAATCGATCTTTATACTCTTTCCAACACCGGTGCCTATGGAGAGCATGGGCCTACAACCGTAGGACTTTCAGGCCATAAATCCATTGCGCTGTATCGTCATACGGAAGCCTACCGTTTTGCCTATGATGTTGTTTACACCAATATGCAGGCAGCTGGCGCTTATCGTGGCTATGGTGCCACACAGGGTATTTTTGCTGTGGAGTCCGCAGCAGATGAGCTGGCTCATAAGATGGGGATGGATCCGGTAAAATTCCGCGAGCTGAACATGCCTATGGAGGGAGAGGCACTTCCGGGATATCCGGATGTACCGATCAACGGCAGCTGTACCATGGATAAATGCCTCGCCCGTGCAAAGGAAATGATCGGATGGGATGAGAAATATCCGTTCCGTGATATGGGTAACGGCAAAGTACGGGGTGTCGGTATCGCTATGGCCATGCAGGGCTCATCTATTGCAGGGATCGATGTCGGCGGAGCAGACATTAAATTAAATGAGGATGGTTCCTATACCCTGGCACTTGGATGTTCTGATATGGGAACCGGCTGTGATACCATTCTTGCTCAGATGGCAGCAGACTGTCTGGATACAGATATGAAAAATATCGTGGTATTCAGTGTGGATACAGATATTTCTCCCTATGATTCTGGTTCTTATGCATCTTCCACAACCTATGCAACCGGAAATGCCGTGATCCAGGCCTGCGGAGAACTCAGAAAGAGAATTCATGCTTTTGGTGCACAGATGCTGGGGGTATCTGCGGAAGATTCTGATTTTGACGGAGAAAAAGTCCGCACAGAAGATGGAAAAGAGGTAACGCTGCAGCAGATCGCGGGAAAAGCGACCTGTGGAGTCTGCAGTGAGCTTCAGGTTGTAAAAGAATATTCTTCTCCGATCTCTCCGCCACCGTTTATGGTAGGAGCTGCCGAGGTGGAGATCGACAAAGAGACCGGACAGATTGACGTTATTGACTATGTAGGTGTGATCGACTGTGGAACCCCGATCAATCCGAACCTTGCCAGAGTGCAGGCAGAAGGCGGTATCGGTCAGGGCATCGGAATGGTCCTGTATGAGGATGTGCAGTATACAGACAAGGGAAAGATCCGTAACAATTCTTTTATGCAGTATAAGATCCCCAACCGTATGGATATTCCGAAGGTGCGGATCGAGTTTGAGAGCAGCTACGAGAAGACAGGTCCTTTCGGTGCAAAATCCATTGGTGAACTTGTGATCGATACACCTTGTCCGGCTATTGCCAATGCGGTTTATAATGCAACAGGTGTACGTGTCAGAGAGCTCCCGATCACTCCGGAGAAGGTTGCAATGGGAATCCTTGCCAGAGAAGCCGGAGAGAAGGTGTGAAATGCAGGAGCTGATACTGGCAATTGCCGGACTGATCCTGGAGCTGCTGGTATTTTTCTGTGCAGGAAGTCTGCTGACACGGATACTGAAAATGAAGACGGAAGTAACCATGGAACTGGTCTTGGGATATCTTTTGTATTTTGCGGTTTTTGAGATACTTGCAGTTCCTATGACACTGAAATGGGTAAAACTGAGTACCTTTTCGTATCTGTGGATGGTGATCATGGCAGCTTGTGTACTGGCAGCATGTCTGTTTTCGCATAAACTTTGGAAGGGACAGCTGGACCGGATAGGAGAAACATTTCGGAAGCATTCACTGCTGCTGCTTTTGATCGCTGCGGCAGTGATCCTGCAGTGTTTTCTAGTGGCTGCATATCAGGACGTTACTGCAGATGCAACACATTATATTGGCGCAGTAAGCACTTCCGTGTATACAGACACTCTTGCTCGATACAGTCCGCTTACCGGTGTTATCCAGAGAAATTTTAATCTCCGCTATGATCTTTCAGCATATCCGATGAACAATGCGGTGTGGTGTGTCCTTCTGGGCATCCACCCGATCGTTCAGTCCAAGGTCGTGATGTCTGTGATCAACATGCTGATGATCAATCTTCTGATCTACCAGATCGGAAAAAGCTTTTTTCGTGGAGATGAAAAAAAAGCAGACCTGATGGTTCTTTTTGTGTGTCTAATGCAATTGTTTTCTTTTTCTATTTATACAACAGGAACCTTTGCGTTTATGCGGGTTTATGAAGGGAAGGCCCTGCTGGCAAATATTTCCATTCCGGCAGCGCTTCTGGTAAGTATACGGCTCTGGCTCAACAAAGATGGCAGAAATAAAGAGAGCTGGGTGCTGCTTTTCATTGCTGCAGTCAGTGCGTTGACGTTTTCAGGATCCTCCCTTATTTATCCTGCAGTAGTCAGTACGGCGATCCTTCCGGTGATGGTGCTGAAGAAAAAGCTTTCCTACGCGATTCCCTATGCGCTTTGTATGCTGCCGGGATTTTTGTATGCCCTGGTTTATTTTTCGGCGAAGCTTGGATGGATCGCATTTCCGGCATCATAAGAAACTGGGAAGATACCATAGATAGGAGAAGAAAATGGCGGGAGTAACGATCGAAGAACTGGGATTGCGTTTTGTGCAGATCTGTATGGAAAATTACTGGAGTGGCTGTCTGCTGCCTGTATTTTTTCTGGCAGGTATACTCTGGGATATTTTTTACCGCAGGAGAAAAGAATCCAGAGTGTTCCTGTATTATCTAGTCTTTCTGGCACTTACGGTATATAATCCGGTTCTTGTAAAATATGTGATACCAAAGGTACATTTTGAAAGTGAATATTATCGTTTTATCTGGATCCTTCCGGTGATCCCGGGTGCTGCCTATTATGCTGTACGGATCGTAGAAGCGGTAAGGTTTCGATGGCTGAAGGCTGTAACAGCGCTGATCCTTGCGGCAGTGATCGTCACTACGGGGACACCTGTTCCCGGCATTGCAAAAGATTATGTGATGGCGGAAAACATCTATAAAGTCCCGAATGAGCTGCGCTCAGTATGCGATGTGATCCATCAGGACTGCGATAAAGAACAACCCAAGGTTGTTTTTGACAATGAGCTGAATCTGGTGGCTAGACAGTATGATCCGTCACTGATCCTTGTTCTGGATCGTAATTTTATCCTGTATCGTGCAGGAAGTACCGTGGTAGGAAACTACGAAAACAGCAAGGCCTACCAGATCCAGAAAGTGATCATGGATGTGATCAGTTATCAGATGGATGTAGGGATTGATAAGTTCCGGCAGGTATTGAAAAGAACGGAAACCGATTATCTCGTTCTTCCGGTAGATCTTACAAATCATGACTATATCCGTCAGGCAGGATGTACCCCTATTGCACAGACAGAAAAATATGTGGTATACAGGTTTGAAGGGTGAATGTGTTCGCCCTTCTGGCCTGGAAAAATGACCAAAGTGCGTAAAATGATACGGAGAACGGAGTGAACAGCAACCATAAAATGTGTGATGAATATGTACTGTTTAAAAAAATCTTTACAATTTCATGGATTTGTGTTAAAATCATAAACAGTGTAAACCTACTTTGATAATTTCATACCTGAATTTAGAAGTTATGTTTTTCATTATGCACCTGTAGCTCAGTGGATAGAGCAGTGGTTTCCGGTACCATGTGCGGGGGTTCGATTCCCTTCAGGTGTGTTACCCGGAACAGTGGGAATTGTTCCGGCGTGTTGTTATGATAAGGAGGACAAGAACTTGGATGATTTCAGAGAATGGTTATCAGATAACCTTCGCTATTTTATGTTAGGCGGAGCCATTCTGGTGATCGTGCTTGTTCTGATCTTTGGCGTCCACGCCTGTGTTGGAGGTAAGAAGGGGAATTCCAATAAAGATCAGACAACAGCCCAAAGTAACCAGGAAAATGATCCTTCTTCTCCGGCAAATGATGGGGAGACAGACGAGAAGAAAGACGCCAGTTCCGCGGCAGATACGGATGCGGAGACAACCATGGAAAAAGCCAGCACGGAAGTAACCGAGCTGATTCAGAGCTATTATAAAGCTTTTGGGGAAAAAGACATTGCAACACTTAAGACGATTGAGGACGGATTTACGCCGGCTGACGAGTCGCAGATTAATTCAAGGGATTATATTGATGGGTATGAGGTACAGAATGTTTACGCTAAGAAGGGACTGACGGACGATTCGTATGTCGTTTATGTAGTCTTTAATTATATCTGTACTGGAATTGAGACTCCGGTTCCGGCACTGAGCCAGTTTTATGTGGAGACGGGCAGTGACGGCAATCTGAAGATCAAAGGTGGTGCTGATGACGATGCAGATATCAGTGCCTATGTGAAAAAACTGGAATCTGAGAAGGATGTGCAGGAGCTTATCACAAAGGTAAAGACGGACTATGAAGCTGCGCAGGAGAGTGATCCCTCTCTGGCAGAATTCCTTCAGGGCCTTGGTGAAGATGCCAGTGCTTCCGCAGATGCAGGAACAATGCTTACAGTTACAGAGGATTGTAATGTTCGTGCTTCCGCAGATTCAGAGGGTGAGGTTATCGGTGGTTTTTCTGCAGGAACGGAAGTTGAAAAGAAAGGGCAGGAAGGCGACTGGATACAGGTTGATTATGATGGACAGACCGGTTATGTCTATAGTGGTCTGTTAGAATAATAAGGGTTAATAAAATGCAGGTTCTGGAAGAACCTGCATTTTTGTTGCTCTGATATAACGAAAGATCATTTTTTGAGTGAACCGTCTGCTGCCAATGTGTATTTTTTTCCATTTACGGTGATGGTTCCGGTCTGCATGATTCCGTCTTCGTCCAGATAATAACGTTTTTTGCCTAGGGTGATCCAGCCGGTCTGCATGATCCCGTCCTTGTTGAAATAATATCGATGACCATCTGTGTCGGTAAGCCATCCGGTATAGGCGGTTCCGTCAACCATAAATTTCCAGTTGGTGCCATCCGGTGTCCAGACTCCGTTTTCTGCCTCCGGCGAAACCTTTTCTGTTTCGGGAATCTCTGTGGGAACAGGAGACGGTGTGGCGGAAGGTGAGGGAGCGCCGGAAGATATCGATGCATCTGTATGGTGATCGCGATCTGAACTTGGTTCAATGGTCGAAATATCGCTGGTATTTATGGAAACTACGGAAGTACTGCTGCTTTCAAAAGGACCGGCCGATGACTGGGTAAAGAGAATACCGCAGATCAGACACAGGAAAACAGCGACAAAGATCAGCAGCCGGTTCATACGTGGAGTATGCTCTGACATGATTTTCCTCCTGATATTTAAGTATATTTCTGTTTATCATACAATAATGAGCAAGAAAATACAAGAAAAATAACCGGTTGCGAACACGTGGGAAAAAATATATAATAGAACAATGGACGAAAAAATCAGAATCAATAAATATTTAAGCGATATAGGAGTCTGCTCAAGAAGAGAGGCAGACCGACTGACAGAAGCGGGGAGAGTTACTGCTAATGGAGAATTGGTTTCCACAGGAATGAAGATCCTTCCGGATGCGGAGATCTGTATTGACGGAAAGCCTGTAAAAAAACAGGAAAAAAAGATCCTGCTTCTTTTTCATAAACCAAAAGGGATTGTCTGCAGCACCAGACAACAGCGAAATGAGATGACAGTAACAGAATATCTGGATTATCCGGTGCGGATCTATCCCATAGGACGGCTGGATAAAGATTCCGAAGGACTGCTTCTCCTTACCAATGAAGGAGATCTGGTGAACCGTATCATGAAGGCGGGGAACTACCATGAAAAGGAATATCAGGTGACCGTGAATAAACCGGTGACAGAAGAATTTATCCGTGGTATGGGCGGCGGAGTGCCGATCCTTGATACGGTCACACGTCCCTGCAAGGTTACAAAAACAGGTAAGAACAGTTTTTGTATCATCCTTACCCAGGGTCTGAACCGCCAGATCCGTCGTATGTGTGAATATTTCGGATATAAAGTCGTAACACTGAAACGTGTTCGGATCATGAATCTGTATATTGATGGCCTGGAAGAGGGAAAATATCGTGAGATCCGGCCGGAAGAACGAAAAAAACTGGAGGAGATGCTTTCCTCCGAAAAATCAGAAAAAAGGACGGGAGGAAGCCATGAACGAATCATCCATAAAAAAAATGAAAGAGCTGGGAGAAAAGCTCCGGGAAGCGTCCAGGGCCTATTATCAGGAAGACAGGGAGATCATGTCCAACGTGGAGTACGACGCCCTGTACGACACTCTGAGCGCACTGGAGAAAGAAACAGGGATCGTTCTGGCAGACAGTCCAACCGTTAATGTAGGATATGAGGCAGTGGAGCAGCTCCCCAAAGAAGAACATGAGAGACCGATGCTGTCTCTGGATAAGACCAAAGAGAGAGAAGCTTTGAGAGAGTTTATCGGGGAACATCCTACACTTTTATCCTGGAAGCTGGATGGCTTAACGATCGTGCTTACCTATGAAAACGGAGAGCTTATAAAGGCAGTTACCAGAGGAAATGGTATTGTGGGAGAGGTTATTACCAATAATGCCAGAGTATTTAAGAACATACCTTTGAAAATTTCTTTTAAAGGGAGACTGGTACTTCGCGGAGAAGCCATCATTACTTATTCGGATTTTGAAAAGATCAACGAAACTATCGGAGATGCAGATGCCAAATACAAAAATCCCAGAAATCTCTGCAGTGGTTCTGTCCGCCAGCTGAATAACGAAATTACAGCGAAGAGAAACGTACGGTTTTATGCTTTTTCTTTAGTGAGTGCGGAAGGCGTGGATTTCCGGAATTCCAGGGAGGTGCAGTTTCGGTGGCTGAATGAACAGGGTTTTGAGGTTGTGGAATATCGAAAAGTCACAGCGGAAACTCTGGATGAAGCGATGGATTACTTTGCGGAAGCAGTTACGACCAATGATTTTCCGTCAGATGGGCTTGTGGCATTGTATGATGATATTGCTTACGGAGAATCTCTGGGAACTACGGCCAAGTTTCCAAGGAACGCCATGGCATTTAAATGGGCCGATGAGATGCGTGATACGAGACTTCTGGAGATTGAGTGGAGCCCGTCCAGGACCGGACTGATCAATCCGGTAGCAATTTTTGAGCCGGTGGAACTGGAAGGAACCACAGTGAGCAGGGCCAGTGTGCATAACATCAGTATCATGAAGGAACTGAAGCTGGGGATCGGAGATACCATTCGTGTATACAAAGCAAATATGATCATTCCTCAGATCGCGGAAAATCTGACCGGAAGCGGTAATGCACCGATCCCGCATACCTGCCCGGCCTGCGGACAGGAAACGGTAGTGAAGAAAGAAAACGATGTGGAATGTCTTTTCTGCGTCAATCCGGGGTGCCCGGCCAAGAAGATCAAATCCTTTGGGCTTTTTACAAGCAGGGATGCCATGAATATCGACGGACTTTCCGAGGCAACACTGGAGAAATTTATTGCCAGGGGATTTATCCATGACTTTGGCGATATTTTTGAGATCAGCCGGTATAAAGATGAGATCGTGGAAATGGAAGGCTTTGGGCAGAAATCCTATGATAATCTTATGGAAAGTCTGGAACGGGCGAAAGAGACTACACTTCCAAGAGTGATCTACAGTCTTGGGATCGCAAATATCGGTTTGGCTAATGCAAAGGTGATCTGCCGCCATTTTGACAACGATCTGGACAGGATACGTCATGCCAGTCTGGAAGAGGTCAGTGATATTGATACCATCGGGCCGGTCATTGCCGGAAATCTGGTAGCTTATTTTAGGGATGAGGATAATGATCGCCGCCTGGATCATCTGATGAGCTTTCTTCATATTCAGGAGGACAGTCCCAAACAGGAACAGATCTTTGAAGGAATGAATTTTGTGATCACAGGAAGTCTGGTGCACTTTGGAAATCGAAGTGAGGCCAAAGAGCTGATCGAATCCCTGGGAGGCAAGGTTACCGGTTCAGTTACCAAAAAGACCAATTATCTGATCAATAACGACATCCAGTCCAATTCATCCAAAAACAAAAAGGCAAGAGAACTGGGGATTCCGATCCTTTCAGAAGAAGATTTTCGGAAACTTGCCGGAGTGTAGTAAAGGCCGTACAGACTGGAGATACTTTTTATCTGAAGAAAAAAGCCGAGCGGCTCCTTTATAAGAGACGCTTTATATATAAGGAGGGCAAACAATGCCGATCAAAACACAGGGGGATCTTCCGGTAAAGGAGATCCTGGAGAGAGAAAATATATTTGTAATGGACGAAAAACGTGCCATGCACCAGGATATCCGTCCGATCCATATTCTGATCCTGAATCTGATGCCGCTGAAAGAAGAAACAGAGCTGCAGCTTCTGCGTTCTCTTTCCAATACACCGCTGCAGGTGGATGTGACATTTATGGCTGTGGAGAGCCATGAAGCCAAGAATACATCTCTCAGCCATCTGAACAAGTTTTATGAAACATTCACCGATATAAAGAAACGTAAATTTGATGGAATGATCATCACAGGAGCACCGGTGGAGCAGATGCCTTTTGAGGAAGTGGATTACTGGAATGAGCTGACTGAGATCATGGATTGGACTGAGAAGCATGTGACTTCCACGATCTTTCTCTGTTGGGCAGCGCAGGCCAGTCTTTATCATTTTTATGGCCTGGAGAAAAAACCTCTGGATAAGAAAATGTTCGGACTTTTCCAGCACAGGGTACTGAACCGTAAGATCCCGCTGGTCCGGGGCTTTGATGATGTATTTCTTGCGCCGCATTCCAGACACACAGAAGTTCCTATTGCAGATATCCATGCATGCAAAGACCTTACGGTCCTGGCGGAAAGCGAAGAGGCTGGTCTGTTCCTTGCAATGGCAGAGGGAGGACGTAAAATCTTTGTTATGGGACATCCGGAATACGACCGCGTGACTTTGGATGGCGAATATAAAAGAGACCTTGCCAAGGGTCTGCCTATTGAAATCCCGAAGAACTATTACAAAGATGACGATCCAAACAACAAACCACTCCTCACCTGGAGGGCCCATGCCAACAACCTGTATACGAACTGGTTGAATTATTACGTATACCAGAGTACTCCGTATGACCTGTACGGGACACCGGATTTCAGGGAAATTTAAGGAATATGAAATAAGTGTTAGCATAAGCTCATAAATCGTAGACAAAGCTATGATTTATGGGCTTATTTTAGATTGCTGCTTACGAAGGTCTTTCCTGAAAAACATTCCTACAAAATGTAGGAATAAATGCAATGTTTATGGTATGAAATGCGGCTGGTCTTTTGCATTTATTTTGATACAATCATTATATAAAAGACATGGAACTGAAATAAGAATTCTTGGTTACTGTTCATTGGTAATATTCTGCGTAGCGTGTTACTGAGAACGGAATGGACAGTAACAATTCTTGATGCAGGCCAGAATATGTTAACGGGAGGATAAATAGTATGATAATCATAGGTGAAAAAATCAATGGATCCATCCCCTCTGTGGCGGAGGCGATCGCAAACAGAGATGCAGAATTCATCAAGCAGCGGGCACTTGCTCAGGCAAACTCAGGAGCAAGCTATATCGATTGTTGCGCATCTGTTCCGGAAGCAAAAGAAGTAGAAACCTTGAAATGGATGATCGACTGTATTCAGGAAGTGACAGATCTTCCGATTTCCGTAGACAGTCCCAGCGCAGATGTTCTTACAGAAGCTTACAAATTCTGCAGAAAACCGGGTATTTTTAACTCTGTATCCGGTGAGGGAGATAAGATCGATAAGATTTTTCCTCTTATGGCACAGCCTGAAAACAAAGGGTGGCAGGTTATCGCACTTTTAAGCGATGATACAGGTATCCCCAAAAGTGCGGAAGATAGGCTGAAGGTATTTGACAAGATCATGGCAAAAGCGAAAGAGTACGGAATTTCACCGGATCGTATCCATATTGATCCACTGGTTGAGATGCTCTGTACATCTGAAGATGGCATTGCTATGAATGTAGAAGTAATTTCAAGTGTCCGTAAACAGTATCCAATGATCCACATTACAGCGGCGATCAGCAACATTTCCTTCAATCTGCCGGTACGTAAGCTTATCAATTTCGGATTTGTGGTACTTGCAATGAATGCCGGCCTTGACAGTGCGATCATGGATCCTACAAACAGAGATATGCTTGGACTTGTATATGCAACAGAGGCATTGCTTGGTCTGGATGATTACTGTATGGAATACATCGGAGCATACAGAGAAGGTCTGATCGGACCTGTAAAAAAATAAATAAAACGCATATGCGGAATGCGGATAGAAAATAAAAAGCGGAGGTGTTTGATTATGTCAAAAATCACAGAAGTAGCAGAATTGGTAGAAAAAGGAAAAGCAAAACTTGTAGGTGCAGCTGTACAGTCAGCTCTTGATGAAGGCTGTGAGGCAACAGAGATTCTTAACAGCATGATCGATGCGATGGCTGTTGTAGGTGAAAGATTTAAGAACGGAGAAATCTTTGTTCCGGAAATGCTGGTAGCAGCCCGTGCAATGAAAAAGGGTGTTGAGGTTCTGAAACCGCATCTTGCATCCGGCGCTACAGGAAGTATGGGAAAACTTATCATCGCTACTGTAGCAGGAGATCTTCATGATATCGGAAAGAATCTTGTTGCAATGATGATCGAAAGTGCCGGCTTTGAAGTTATTGATCTCGGTGTTGATGTACCTGCATCGAAGGTTATTGAATGTTACAAAGAAAATCCGGATGTTAAGGTAATTGCACTTTCAGCGCTGCTCACAACTACAATGCCGGCTCTGAAGGATACAGTTGCAGCACTTAATGCGGAAGATTTCAGAAGCAATGTTAAGATCATGGTTGGAGGAGCACCGATCACGAAGGAATTTGCAGATGAGATCGGCGCAGATGGATATTCAGAAGATGCAGCAAGCGCAGCAGTTCTTGCAAAAGCTTTGGCAGCATAAGGGAAAATAAAACGGGCCGCTCTGTATTGTCTGTGCATGGCATAGACGGCAGAGCGGCTTTTGCTTTACAGTGACCATCGGAGGGATGAAAATGTACCGAATAAAATTTATCAGGGAGGAAAAGGAGATCCTGGTGGAACCGGGTACCAGGATCCTTGAGGCGGAAAGAAAAGCAAAGCTGGTTCCTGATGCACCCTGCGGAGGCCGGGGAAAGTGCGGGAAATGTCGTGTTAAAATAGAAGATCACATGGTGCTTGCATGTCAGACGGAAATCCACAGTGACCTTGAAGTAGATACATTGTCCGGATGCCAGGAAGAGGAGATCCTTACAGAAGGAATGCAGAGACCGGTTGCGTTCAGGCCTGATCTGAAACAGAAAAAAGTGATTCTTAAGAAACCGGAGACAGGAGACAACCGCTCTGAATGGGAGCGGCTGACAGAACAGCTGGATGTGGAAAAATCTGTTCTGCCTGATACTGAAATTGCATCGAAGCTTTACGGCTGCAGAAAAGAAGCAGAAGAATGGTATGTGATCTGTGCAGGAAATGAGATCCTGGATATCAGCAGAGAAGAGAAAAAAATCTGTTTTGCGGCTTTTGATATAGGTACAACGACGGTGGTCGGCTATCTTATGGATGCATTGACCGGGAAGCAGCTGGCTCTCAAGAGCAGAATGAACCCACAGACTCAGTATGGCGCAGATGTGATCATGCGGGCGGATCATGCTCTGGAGCATGGCGTAGAGCAGCTGACCGGCTGCATACGGAATGCGGTTGATGAAATGCTCCAGGAACTGGCAGAGGAAGCAGGAAGAAGCACATTAGATATCTGCCAGGTATCTGTGGTAGGAAATACCTGCATGCATCATCTTTTTCTTGGGATTTCTCCGGCATCGCTGGTCCATGCACCGTATAATCCGGCGATCAGTCAGGGGCTTACACTGAATGCAGAGCAATATGGGCTCCATATCCACAGAAAGGGGCAGCTGCTTATGCTGCCTGATATAGCCGGGTATGTAGGGGCAGATACCTGTGGTTGCATTTTGACGCTCAGACAGGATCAGCAGAACGAGATCAGCCTTATGATCGATATTGGAACGAACGGGGAGATGGTCCTTGGAAATAAAACGAGATTAGCCTGCTGTTCAACAGCTGCCGGTCCGGCATTTGAAGGTGCAAAGATCGAGTGCGGGATGCGCGGAGGAGCAGGAGCAGTAGATCATGTAGTATACAAAAATGGAAAATGGGAATACACGACTATAGGAAATAAGGCTCCGGCAGGCTTATGCGGTTCAGGTCTGATCGATCTTGTGGCACAGCTGTACCTGGCTGGCTTTATTGATGAAAGTGGTCATCTGGAAAGCGGCCAGGAAAAGGCGGGAGTGTTTGTGCTGGTACCTCCGGAAAAGTCGGGAAATGACAGGGGCGTTTATCTGACACAGAAGGATATCGGAGAGGTACAGCTGGCAAAAGCGGCTATCGCAGCGGGAATCTTTCTTCTTATGAAAAGACTGGAGATCACAGAAAAGGATATTAAACGGGTTTATCTTGCCGGTGCATTCGGCAATTACATGAATCCGGAAAGTGCGGCAGCGATCGGGATGTTCCCGGCCGGACTGCTGCCCAGAATACAGCCGGTGGGAAATGCGGCAGGCGAAGGTGCCAGGATCGCACTCCTGAATGAAGAGGAAAGAAAAGAAATGGATCGGACTGTCAAAAATATGGATTTTGTGGAGCTGGCAGCTTCGCCGGAGTTCCAGGACTGTTTTGTGGATGGCTTATGCTTTCCGTAATGCGAGGAGAATGGATATGCTTAATATAAAAGAACTGGAAGAAATGGGAAAAAAGGCAGGATTTTCTTATGTAGCACTTCTGAAGAGCGATTCGATCCAGCTTATGCCGGAGGTAAGGGAAATGTGCAAAAATAATACCTGCCATATGTATGCAAAACGCTGGAGCTGTCCTCCCGGATGCGGAGATCTTGAAGTATGCAGAAAAAAGATAGAAAAGTACAGGGAAGGCATTATTGTCCAGACAGTGGGGAAACTGGAGGATCCTTTGGACGGAGAGACGATGATGGAGACCGAAGCGGTTCATAAACAGAATTTTTATGAATTTGAAAAAGTGCTCAGAGAAAGATGGCCGGGTATGCTCCCCATAGGGGCCGGGTGCTGTACAAAATGTAAAACGTGTACATATCCGGATGCTCCATGCCGTTTCCCCGAACAGGCATTTTCTTCGATGGAAGCCTATGGAATGCTGGTAACACAGGTATGCCAGGCAAATGGTCTGGAATACTATTATGGTCCCTGTACGATCGCCTATACCAGCTGTTATCTTCTTGAATAGAACAGGAGTGAAAAAATGAATGACAGAGAACGGGAGGCATATCTGAACAGGATCGGATATGAGGGTGAATTAAGAACAGATAAAAAATGTCTGGAAAAGATAATGGACCTTCATCTTTGCAGTATTCCCTTTGAAAATCTGGAAGTTTTTGACGAGGGAAGGATTCCTTCTCTGAGGTCGGAAGATATTTATGAGAAGATCATTGTCAGAAAACGAGGCGGATATTGCTTCGAGCTGAATAAATTGTTTTATGAGCTTCTGAAAGCTTTGGATTTCCGTGTGATCCCTGTGGCGGTAAGGATATTGTGGAACCGGGAAGAGCTTCCGCCGGTCCTGCACCGGGCAACCCTTGCTATTTTTGAGGAAGGAAGCTATTACTGTGATGTAGGATACGGAGGTCCCGGTCCCAAGAAGCCGGTTCTTATGAAGGATGGTATCCACAGAGAAAAAAACGGATGGTACCGTGTTAACATGAAGCCGGGAAATACAAACGGAGAGATACTTGTTGAACGAAGGAAAGAAGAAAAATATCTGCCAATACTCAGATTTTCACAGACTCCTACAGTAGAAGCAGATTTTGAACTACTGAATTTCTATTGTGCAAAATCTCCAGATGTATTATTTACCAGAAAAAGAGTAGTGAGCATCTGCAGACCGGAAGGAAGTGTTGCGCTGACTGGGGATGTTCTTACGATCCAGAAGGAAGATGGATCCATTGAAACGAAAATAAGTGATTCGGAAGAAACCATCAGGCTATGGATGGAACATTATTTCGGATTGGAGTTTTTACAGATATAAACAGAAAAAAGGACCAGGTTGTCAGGTGACAGTCTGGTCCTTTTCCTGCAGAAGAAAGCAGAGCTGCAGAAGAAGCCGGTCTTTCGGATTATCCAGATCAACCTTTGTGAGCTTCTGGATGCGCTCCAGACGGTAGGTCAGGGAACTTCTATGTATAAAAAGCTCACGGGCTGTCTGAAGAGAATTGCGTTCATGCTCCAGATAGACCTTGAGTGTGTGATACAGCTCAGTATTGTTTTTTCGGTCATAATTCTGCAGTGCATCCAGCCGTGAAGAGACCAGGAGCTCGGGACTGATCTGATGGCTGATCTGGGAAAGCATATACTCCAGAAGATAAGCATCAAAATGATAGCACCAGGCCATGCTCTGACTTTTTTTGCCCAGGCGCAAGGCGGAAACAGCCTGAATATATCCCTGAGGGATCAGGAGAAAATCACGAAATTCAGAGCTTACTCCCATTTTAAAAAGCCCTTCGCGCAGGATGATCGCAAGTGAACTGATAACATCGGAAGATACAGAGTGCTTAAAGGACAGATTAACGATCACAACGATTCCCTGCTGATAGGTAAAGGCCAGACCTTCCGGGATCTGGGCTTCAATGTGTCCCAGTGTGGCGATGGAAGAGTGCATACGGTCATCCTGCTGCTGGGTTTCCAGACGAAGTACAAGATACCGGTCATGGCGATTCCAGTTTAGATACTGGATCTGATCGGTAACTGCCTGTAGTTCTGTGAGCTTTCCGGAAAGATACTCCGTGAAAAACTGCCGGGAGTCATTTCCCATTGAAATTTGGAACAGATTGTGTCGACGGATGCACAGCTCGATAAAGGAGCCAAGATACTCAAGAGCAGAAAAATGTCCGGGCTGTATCTCCGTCTGGAGCTCATCCACACAAAGTCGGCCCTGATAATTGCCGCTGACCCAGAGATTCATGTAGAGGATACGGTAACCACGGAGCTCTTCGGAATAAATATTGGCGCCGTGGGTGATAAGTGTGCGCTGGTATTCGGCGTCAAGCTTGAAATCCTGAATCAGGCTTAAAGGTGCGATGAGTCTTCCTGTACGCTGGTCATGAACCCATTCGGACATACCGGTTACGTGCCGGGGAGAAGAAAGGATATAAAAGTTGGTGTCGTGGGCAAAAACCGGATTATGAAATATATCCAGACTGGCTTCCAGCATCTCATTCAGCGGATCGATACTTCCAAGTGCAAGCTGGAGTTTACTGTCCCAGTCAGAATATCTGTCAAAGGTCTGCTGTATTTGGTTGAAGACCTCAGAAAAAGAAAGGGTTCCCTTAATGTGAAGGATTCTGCAGCTTTCGGAAAAGCAGGAAAGATCACCGGAGCCCACCACTACAAATGCGATGTTCTGGTATCGCAGGAAACTTTCGGAAAGAGAATTGCCGAAGACAAGATAAAGGTAGCATGGCTTCAGCAGGGCTCCTGCCTGATATATGCGAAGACCATCCAGCGTCAGGGGGTCTTCACGGCAGAGGATGGAAACATCCTCTTTTTTCTCCGCAAAATCGTCAGCAATGATCTGGAGATTAAGATGGAAGCCTGTATGCGGGCTATTCACGAAATGCTCTCTTTTGTTCAAAATATTTCCTCCAATTCATAAAAGCCTTGTATTTATAGGAAATTATAACATATTAGACGGAAAATAAAAAGAAAACGGAGAGGAAATTATTTGTGCATATTTACAATAATAACTGTACAAAAAGTATGAAGCATTGGAGAAAGAATGAAGAAGTGTGCGGATTTACGAACAAGAAAAAAACAACTATACTGTAATCATCAAAGGTAACGTGAAGTTGTGGAAATGGCCGGTCCCACAAAAAACAGCGAAGGGGGAAAGAAAATGAGTAAAAATGAAATACCGAAACAAGATCCGAAACAGAAAAAGGGTCTTACAAATGCCCTGAAATATTTCTTTGGTGTTGGTGATGCCGGATTTGTTCTTATGAGTAATATCGAGACATTTTACTTTATGACATTTCTGACGGATCTGGCAGGCTTTGCAGCTGGTGTAGCTGGTGTGATCAATTCCGTATTTACCATTGTTGATGCATGTCTGTCCTGGCTTTACGGAGGAATCATCAATGGCACAAAAGCAAAGAAATGGGGGCGTTATCGTTCCTGGCTGATCATGGTTCCGTGGATGGTGCCGTTTCTGTACGCATTCATGTTCATACGTGTCAGTGATAATGAATGGCTTTCGGCAGTGGTGATCATTGCCGCATCCATCGCATCTCATGTGGCATGGAATTTCAGCTATGTTGCCAATGCAACCCTGATCAGTGTTGTTGGTAAAACACCGGAAGACAAAGCAACGCTTGCATCCTCCAGGGCAACCTGGAATAACATAGGCGGTCTGTTGTTTTCCTATATGGGTCTTCCATTTGCAACACTTCTTGCCGGATATGTCGGTGAGAAAAATAAATTTGCAGCAGCAGCTTTCTGCCTGGGTATTCTGATGGTCGTAACCTATTTCGCCCATTTCAAGATGACGGAAGGCTATGAAGAGATTGAAACGGAAACCGCAGGAAAGAAAAATGACAAAACAAAGATCACGATCAGAGAGATGTTTGCTTCCCTGTTTCAGAATCCGCCTCTTATGGTCCTGATGCTGGCAGACCTTGCAAAATGGTGTGTGAAATTTGTAACAGCAGCATCTGCTATTTACTATTTCAGGGATGCAATGGGAAATCCGGGACTGATGACCACTTATCTTCTCTGTGTTGCCATCGGTGCCATCATCGGAGCTTTTTCCATGAGATACATTGCAAAAGCAATATCGTCCCGTACAACTATGATCATCGCTTATGCAGGAATGGCAGTATCACTGTTCCTTGTATATATTTTCTATGGAAATGCAATGACAGTGATCGCCCTTATGACACTTGCCCAGTTCTTCTATGGTATGGCTTTTGCAGCTTCACCTGCACTTTATGCGGACACTGTAGTGTATGCAACATGGAAGAGCGGAAAAGATGCATCCGGATGGATTATGGGATTACAGAATCTTCCGCTGAAGATTGCCGTATTCTTAAGAGGAACGATCCTCAGCGCCTGTCTTGTGGCGGTAGGCTGGAAATCCGGAGTTGTTCTTGAGGGAACGGCCCGTCAGGGAATGACGATTTCCTTTGCACTTGTTCCGGCTATTTTCTGTCTGGCAGGTCTTCTGCTTCTGGTGTTTGGATTTAAGATCACAAAGGAAAAGGTTCTTCAGTATCAGGCTGAGATTGACGCAAGATCATAAAGATAAGTGATCGGGTATTTTGAAAGATCACAGGATAATAAAGGAGGAAGCATTATGTTGAAAGCATCGGAGATTTTACTTGAAACGATAAAAAAGGACGGCAGGCCAGAACGACTTCTGAGACAGTATGAGGGTGCGACCTTTTACCCGCCGAACCCGGCAAATAATTATGTGCGTGGAAACCGTCACCGTGGTATGGAGCCTATGAAGGATCTTTTCGGAACTGAGATCCTCTGGCCCCAGGAACAGCTGGCTGCAATGCCACATGTAACAGAGGACAACAAGGTCATTGATGATATCACAGAATGGAAAGAGCAGCTGGTGATCCCGGATATTGTCGGTCAGTGCTCGGATCCGGCTTTATGGGAACCATTTAAACAGAAGGCACAGGAGATAAAGGATTCAGGAAGCCTTTTCATGGCATTTATGCCTACAGGTGTTTTTGAGAGGCTTCACTTCCTGATGGGATTTGAGGATATGCTGGTGAACTTCCTTCTTGAGCCGGAGGATATGCTGGATCTCTGCAATGCCATTGGGGAGTACCGTTTTCAGCTTACAAAGCTGATCGTTGATAATCTCCACCCGGATATCATCCTTTCCCACGATGACTGGGGTTCCAAGCAGTCCCTGTTCATCAGTCCGGACACATGGAGAGAATTTATCAAACCACAGTATGAAAGATCCTATAAATATATGAAAGACCATGGAGTGATCATCATGCATCACGCAGATTCCTTCATGGAACCGATCATAGAGGATATGGTTGATCTTGGAATTGACATCTGGCAGGGAACACTTCCGCAGAATGATATTCCGAAGCTCCAGAAACAGCTGAACGGAAGAATGACACTTATGGGCGGAATCGATGCTTCGATCGTAGACCGTGTGGATTCCACAGAAGAAGAGATCCGCAAGGAGGTCAGAAGAGCATGTGAGGAGTATGCACCACACGGACATTTCATTCCATGTATTACCTATGGAGGTCCCGGTTGTCTGTTTCCTCATGTAGATTCAATTATTGATGACGAGATTGAAAAATATAATAAAGAGGTATATGGAATTCATTAAAAGCGCCAATTGAATAAAAAAGAACCTCAAGGTATGATTGAGTTGCATCTTGGCGGATGTAAACAAAACAATCAAGCACTGGAGGTTCCAAATGAATTATACACAGAATGAAAAGATTGAGCAAGTAACAGATTCAACAATGGTTGTCGGAGTTGATATCGGAAGCCAGATACATTATGCAAGAGCTTTTGATAACAGAGGACGCGAACTTACAAAACGTATTTTTTCTTTTCATAACGATCTGGAAGGGTTCAATTCTTTCAACCTTTGGGCAGAGACACTTAAGACTGAGAATAAAAAGACTGCAGTTCTGATAAGAGACCTGGTATACAGCCGTGACAGGATCATGAAGCAACACAACATATCTGCAAACAGGATCCAGAGATGGCTTGCAATACATTTCCCGGAATATCTGGGATTATACACACGATTTGATGCAATAAGCGGCCTGGCAGTGCTTGAAAAAGCACCATTGCCAAAAGATGTGATCGCGCTTGGAGTAAATGGGATCCGAAAGATCTGGCATGATAAAAAGATGCGAGGCAGAGGAGTTACTGAAGATAGGGCAAAGACCCTGGTTGAAGCTGCGCACAACAGTGTTGGACTTGACGGAGGGATTGGAACAAAAAGTGAATTATATATGCTGCTCAGGTTTCCAGCACGGTTTATCTTTACGGAGAATCGAAGACAAGTACCGTCTGGGCATCTATTGATCTGAAGCAGCGGCAGCTTTTTGATCTGGATTAAAATTTACATAATCTTTATTTGATTATTTGAAAAAACAGTGCTATAGTAAAGTTGGTTCCGGTAAACGGATAATTTATGGATCCCAGAAGAGGACCGGGCGGAACCAAATTACTGTTGACCGGTCAGGATCTGGATCAGGAAAGAAGGAAGAGGGAAAAAATTGCGTAAAAAATCACATATACTGTTAGGCAGATACCTGGCTGACCAGATGTCTGAGGTGTACAGTCTCCAGCAGCACAGAAAAGCGTTTTGCCTGGGCAATATCATGCCTGATCTGAAACCATCGTTTCTCACCACCAGACATGAGTTTTTCGGAACATTCGATCACCTCCAGAATAAGATGAGGGCGCTTGTCGAGAAGAACCCGGAGGAAGAGAATGCCAGAGTATACTGGAGAAGATTCGGTGAGGTCATGCATTATATGGCTGATTATTTTACTTTTCCTCATAACAAAACATACAAAGGAAATCTTGCAGCACATAATTCTTATGAAGCTGAGCTGAAAAACCGCCTGAGAGAATGCATCCTCAGCGGCGCAGCAGACAGCCAGCTGGAAGAAGCGAAGCAGTTTGAAAGCTTTGAGGAACTTGTGGAATATATCCGTGAGCGTCATGCATATTATCTGGAAAGCCCGCGGTGCATTGCCGATGACATCCGTTTTATCCTTCGGGTGTGCTATCAGGTTGTACAGGGAATTTTTCAGCTCTGTGTCAGAAAACAGTTTCATATGGGCGGACAGCCGGCAGTGACTGTCTGACAGTATATAAAAAGCCGCAGTGTGTGAGAGCACTGTGGCTTTTTTACGTTATGGTAAACTCTAAAAAATCTTACAAAAATGTGAATAAAAAGTGAAAAATAGATGAATTGAAGGAGATATCCTACCAGAACAGTTGATTTCACGATTTTCGTATGCTAAAATAAATTGAATTAAACTTTAAGTTATCAAACGGTTTAAGGCAGACCTTTATTATAGGGGAAGTAAAGGGATGTTCAAGGAAAGAAGGGAGCATCTTAATAAATATGAAGAACAAGTACCTGAATAAGTTTTTTTGCATCACGATGTTATCAGCTATGGTACTGGCAGTTCCAACCGGAGTAAAAGCCGCCGAGGAAGCAGATAATGTTGTTGCTGAGGAAGGTGTTTCAGGAGACGGGAGCGAGGTAAGTGAACCGGAACCAGAAGTTCCGGCAGAACCGGTGCCGACAGCTGCACCGGAACCGGAAATAACTGCTGCACCGGAACCGGAACCAACTACAGCGCCGGAGCCAACAGATACACCGGCACCTGCGCCGACGGAAACACCGGAGCCAACTGCAACACCTGCGCCGACGGGAACACCGGAGCCGACAGCGACACCTGCACCAACGGCAACACCTGCACCAACGGCAACGCCGGAGCCAACCGCAACACCTGCACCGACGGCAACACCGGCAAGGGATGACTCTGCAAAGGTACAGGCGGTGATCCGGAAGATCAAAGCACTGGCAGGCAGAACAATCACAGCAGCAGATAAAGCGGAGATAGATAGCGTACGTGCAGCTTATGAGGCGCTGTCTAATACAGAAAAGGCCAAGGTTACGAATTATAAGATCCTGACTGAGGCAGAAGCCAAGCTTGCAGCTGTCGACAAGAACGACAGTGATAACAAAAAAGACAACAAAAAAGATGATAGCAGCCCGGAAGATAACAAGAATACAGAGATCACAGATGGAAATAACGCCACAGCAACACAGATCGGAGATCCTGTTTATGTGACAAATATGGTATCCAATCTCCATGCGGGCAAGGATTTTTATCTGGATAGTCTTAAGAGCAATTATCATCTGTCCTTCTCTGATGATTTTGCTTCTGTAATGGAAGAGATCGAAAGAGAATATAAAGAGAAGAACAAGCTTACCGATACGGAGAATACACTTCTGGTAAGAAACTGGCAGGATATCCTTGCTGTTTATATTTACGAAAAGAGCAAAGCAGGAGCAACGTCATTTACATTGGATGCATCCTGCAAGGATGATCTGGCAAGGATTTTTGCGGAGATGAACCCCATCGTCAGGGACAAGCAGGATATTACCAAGATATCCTACGGAAATCGTAAGATCAACTACTACATCAAGAAGAACAATATTGCAAAGGAAGACAGAAGCGTCCTTAAGAAATATGTGGAAACAGACTGTAAGCTTCTCTGTGCGGTAGTTACCGCATCCAAAGGCTTTGTCCGTGAAAGCGTGGGAGACAATGTTTCTGAGGATCGTGTAGATGTTATCACCGCAGCGTATTCACTGGTTGGTAAGGTCGGATATTTCTGGGGCGGTAAATCTACGGTGATCGGAGAAGATCCAAGCTGGGGCTCCGTTGAGAAGGTATCTGCAGACGGCAGCAGAAGCTCCGGTACGCTCCGTGCATATGGTCTGGACTGCAGCGGCTTTGTTACCTGGGCAGTGATCAATGGATATAAGGATCAGGGAATGCAGGCAGCAGTTGGAGACGGAACCTCTGACCAGTGGGAGAAGGCCGGTGTTGTCAGCGAAGCAGATGCACAGCCAGGAGATCTGGTATTCCAGAGAGGACCGGAAGCAGGAAGCAACAACCACGTTGGTATCCTGTGTGGAAAGACGGATTCCGGCGACTGGATCGCAGTACATTGTTCCTCAAGCAAGAATGGTGTAACGGTTGGTGAGGCATACAGTGCAAGCTTCCGTTATATTAGAAAGCCATCTTTCTATCAGGATACAACAGCGGAGGAAAATGAGACCACAGCTACAGAGAATGATGTTCTGACAGAGGAGAGTGCAGAAAAGCTCCTCACGGATGTGGTTAGATCTGATGCACTGAAGGATGCATTGGCATCCGGTGATACTGTTTCCAGTGACCTTCTTGCAGATTTTAAGAATAAGGCTTTGCAGGAGGATGAGGAAGAAGATGAAGTTGAGACGCTGACTCTGGATCAGGAGACCATGGACGATGCAGTGGATACATTTGATGATGATGTAGAAACACTGGAAATGGAAAACTAAGGGACAGCGATTGAAGATAAGGGCAGTCTCCCACGGGAGGCTGCCCTTTCTTACAATCGCTGCTTCAGACAGAGGACATGATATTATGAAAAAAAGAAATTTCTGCCCCATGGCAGCCGCAGTGCTTACAGCCGCAGTGATCCTTCAGCCTTTTAGCGCTTCGGCAGAGGCACTGGATCAGATCCGCTCCATAGCAAAGAGCATTATTTCAGGCGAACCAAAGGAAGTAGAGGAACTGCGTCAGATGGAGGTTGCCCAGAGCGAAGAAGGGCATCAGGAATATTATTTCAAACAGCTTACGGAAGAAGAGCAGAGAGTATATCGGGAGCTGCTGAAAGGAATCCGTGCCCGGGAAAAGGAGTTTTATCTGACAATCTCCGATGATGACAGTATTGACAGAAGCTATCATGCAGTATTGAAAGACCACCCGGAGATATTCTGGGTCCACAATCGTGAAAAAATCTACAAAACTACGTATTCAGACAGTGATTATTGCGTTTTTACTCCGGGCTATACTTATACAGACAGCGAGATCGATGAGATACAGACGGCCATGGAGCAGAGCTTTCAGGAGGTCAGAGCCCTGATCCCGGAGGATGCCGGTGACTACGAGAAGGTACGCATTGTTTATACGTATGTTATTGACCATACCAAGTATCAGACTGGGGAGGATGATCAGAGCATAGCAGGTGTTTTCTGGAAAAAATCCGCAGTCTGTGCCGGATATGCAGGAGCTGTCCAGTATCTTCTGGAAAGGCTGGATATTCCCTGTATTTATGTGGACGGAAGCACAAAAGGAAGTACAGAGGGTCATGCATGGGATATTGTAAAAATAGGCCAGGAGTATTATTATGTAGATGCTACCAATGGGGATCAGCCGGATTTTTTAAATGGAGATGCCGCACAGCTGGAAGAACATAAGACGATCATTTACGATTATCTCTGCCCTTTCCCGGAAGAATATGAAAAAACCTATACACCATCGGAAGAACTGACAGTTCCGGCATGTACTGCGAAGGATCTGGATTTTTATGTGCTGAACCAGGGGTACTTTGAAGATTACAGCTGGCAGGACATATATGATTATTGTAAGATGAGACTGGATAATGGTGCGGCTGTAGTGCGTTTCAAGTTTGGCAGTCAGGAAGCTTTTTCCGAAGCCTGTCAGGAACTGCTGGATGATGGCGTGGTACAGAATGTGGCACAGTATTATATGAAACTTCACGGACTTGGTCAGGTGGAGTATCATTATGGAGTGATGGATAATTTTTATACCATATATTTTATTTTCTGAAACATCTTCGGGAAGATTTCCGGAGGTTTTGGAAAGAGAGGAGTAAGTTATGAATATGGATATGTTGTCAAGAGGATTTGACATACTGCAGAGAGCAGGAGGTATGGAACAGATCAGCCAGCTGATGGTGATCGTATACGGAGTGCTCTGCGTTTTCGGGCTTTTGAACTGTATCCTGGGATATCGTATCCTCCGGTTCTGGATGATGATCTTTGGATTTATCATCGGAGCAGGTGCCGGCTTTGGTGTGACCTATATGTCCGGTATTCAGGATAAAATGGTGATCGCAGGTGCCATGGCGGGACTGGGGATCGTACTGGCTGTTGTTTCGTTTCTGATCTACAGGGCAGGAATCTTTGTACTGGGATTTGGTATCGGAATAACATTGAGTATCTATCTGATTCATCCGACCAGTTCTTTTTCCTTTTTCCTGTGCATCCTTATCGGCGTGGGACTGGGAATACTTGCTATGCGTTATGCGAAAGGAGTGATCATTGTCGGAACCAGTATACTGGGTGGTGTTCTGGCAGGATTATCCATTGCAAAGATCGCAGGGCTGGCGCAGTTTCCATATGGCGTCGGTATGGCAGCGGGAATTGCGATCCTTGGTATGCTGATCCAGTTCGCCATCAACAAAGACCGATACGATGAGGAAGATGACGAAGAAGAGGATGACGACGATGGAACTCTGCCGGAGGAAACCAGGAAGCCGGCAGGAAGGGATCGTAGAGGAAACAGCCGTGAATACACCTCTGACCGTAACAGGGACGATCACAGATATACATACGAAAACCGGGCAAACGATGACCGGGAAAGCCGGAGTGAAAGACGTTCCCGCAGACCATCTGACAGAGAAGGACGCAACTCTGACAGACGAGAAAGAAATTATGCAGACAGCCGGAAAAGATTCGGAAGCGAAAGAAACAGCAAAGGCAGTTCCACTGAAAGAAGAAGCACTTCCGGAACCTCCGGCAGAAACAGAACCTCCGACAGAAATTATGCTTCGGATGACAGAAGAGGCCGCAGATACAGCCAGAGCAGCAGCACCAGGGAACGAAGGAATGCAGGAACGGGAAGCAGATCCCGCTATGCAGATCCGGAGGATCATGAAGACTATGATCGTTTTGATGAGTCGGAAAACAGGGACAGCTATGAAGATTTTGAAAAACTGCAGCAGAAAAGACGCCGGATGGATATTGAAAATATGGCGGATTTTGATGAGCAGGAAGAATATGGAAATTACAGGAATGACCCGGATCTGATGAATGATGAGGATCTGGATGAGCTTGATGAGTGGAAAGACAACTGAGAAAAATCCGAGGAGTGACAGAAATGGGAAAAGAAGCCAAAACAAACGCGATGAGAATGCTGGATCGAAAAAAAGTAAAATATGAAGCAATCGCATATGACTGTGGAGAGTTCATAGATGGGATCCACTGTGCAGACATCACAGGAGCCCCTCATGATCAGTCCTTTAAGACCCTGGTCATGGAAGGGAAAAGCGGCGGCTACTATGTGTTTGTAGTTCCGATCGAGAAAGAGGTGGACCGTAAGGCAGCCGCAAAGTCTGTAGGCGAAAAAACAGTAGATATGATCCATGTAAAGGATCTTACAAAGATCACGGGCTATATCCGCGGAGGCTGCAGCCCTCTTGGAATGAAAAAAAATTATCCGGTGGTGTTTGACCAGTCTGCCGAAAACTTTGATGAGATCTATGTAAGTGGTGGAAGAGTAGGCCTTACCCTGAAGGTACCGCTTAAAGATCTTCTGGATGTAACACAGGGCAAGCTTGCTCCGATCACCATGGAGTAAGCGCATATAAAACAGATAAAAAACTCCCCTGACTGCCTGTAAAGGCGGAAGCAGGGGAGATTTTTTGTTACAGAAGCATGGGATTTAGTTATCCTGTGCGTCCTCTTCGTTAACCTGGAATACGTGACGCTTCTTGGCCATTTCGTCGCTGGCAAGATACTCGTCGTAAGTGGTGATCTTGTCTACCAGCTTGCCGTTAGGAAGGATCTCCATGATACGGTTTGCAGTTGTCTGTACAAACTGGTGATCGTGTGAGGTGAAAAGGATCACTCCCGGGAATTTGATCAGTCCGTTGTTCAGTGCTGTGATAGACTCCATATCCAGATGGTTGGTTGGCTCATCCAGGATCAGGATATTGGCACCGGAGATCATCATCTTGGAAAGAAGACAGCGAACCTTTTCACCACCGGAAAGAACACGGACACGTTTTACACCATCCTCACCAGGGAAAAGCATACGGCCAAGGAATCCACGGACGTAGGTTGCGTCCTTGATCTCGGAGTACTGTGTCAGCCAGTCGGTGATAGTAAGGTCGTTATCGAATTCCTGTGTGTTATCCTTCGGGAAATATGCCTGGGAAGTGGTAACGCCCCATTTGTAATTTCCTTCATCCGGCTCCATTTCACCTGTAAGGATCTTGAAGAAGGTTGTGATGGCCTGCTCGTTGGCGCCCACAAAGGCAACCTTATCTTCACGACCAAGAGTGAAGGAAATGTTGTCCAGAACCTTTACTCCATCAATGGTCTTGGACAGATTTTCCACCATGAGGACCTCGTTTCCGATCTCACGGTTCGGGCGGAAGTCGATGTATGGATATTTACGGCTGGAAGGACGCATGTCATCCAGCTGGATTTTTTCCAGGGCACGTTTTCTGGAAGTCGCCTGCTTGGATTTGGAAGCATTGGCGCTGAAACGGGAGATGAACTCCTGGAGCTCTTTGATCTTCTCCTCTTTCTTTTTGTTGGCCTCTTTCATCTGCTTGATCAGAAGCTGGCTGGATTCAAACCAGAAGTCGTAGTTTCCGGCATAAAGCTGGATCTTGCCATAATCGATATCAGCAGTATGTGTGCAGACCTTGTTCAGAAAATAACGGTCATGGGATACTACGATAACCGTGTTGTCAAAATTGATCAGGAACTCCTCCAGCCATTCGATAGCAGGAAGATCCAGGTGGTTGGTCGGCTCATCAAGAAGAAGGATATCAGGATTTCCGAAAAGAGCCTGTGCAAGAAGAACCTTGACCTTCATACTACCGGTAAGGTCTGCCATCTGTGTATAGTGGAACTCGGTGTCGACGCCGAGACCGTTGAGAAGAGTAGCAGCATCGGACTCTGCTTCCCATCCGTTCATTTCTGCAAACTCACCCTCAAGCTCGCTGGCACGGATGCCATCTTCGTCTGTGAAATCTTCCTTTGCGTAAATGGCTTCTTTCTCTTTCATGATCTGATAGAGTCTTTCATTACCCATGATGACAGTATCCAGAACCGGATAAGCATCATATTTGAAGTGATCCTGCTGCAGGAAAGAAAGTCTCTGACCGGGGGTGATCACAATGTCGCCCTTGGTAGGCTCAAGCTGACCGGAAAGGATTTTGAGGAATGTAGATTTTCCTGCGCCGTTGGCGCCGATCAATCCATAACAGTTACCCTCTGTAAATTTGATGTTAACGTCTTCAAACAGCGCTTTTTTTCCAACGCGCAGTGTGATGTTATTTGCTGAAATCATATCATACCTCTTTTTTCATTAAATAAATATCGTTTCAATTACATACGAAAGCATTACAATCGTTTCCTATTGTACCGTAAACTGAAAAATTTGCAAGCTGTATTTTCCTTTTTTCGGCTAAATAAAGGAAAAACAGGGGATTACTATGAATCACAGGAAAATAATAACCTTTTATTATATAAAAAAATGGGTTATACTGTCGTATGTGGTAATGAAGTATTCCGGGGATATGGATATCCGGCTCTCTGGCACATCAGAAACACCCAGGAACGTGGCAGATCGGATGGAATGCGGAAACTATCATAAATCAGCAGCTTAGTTGAACAGAAGAGAGGTTAAAAATGTTTATCACCAGAGAAAGCGATTATGCGATGCGGGTTATCCGCGCATTGATGTGGGAACCGCGTTTGAGCGTCAGCGAGATCTGTGAGAGGGAATCGATCACAGCACCCTTTGCATACAAGATACTGAAGAAGCTTCAGAATGCAGGGCTCGTGGAAGGATACCGCGGAGTTCATGGCGGTTACGCGCTGAAGAGAGATCCGGAAGAACTGTCATTATATGAGATATACAGTGCGATCGATCCGGATATGTCCATCATTGAGTGCCTGAACGGCACATATCAGTGTCCAAGGAACGGACAGGACGGAGTTCCCTGCCATGCACATGATGAGCTTCAGGAGATCCAGGATCAGCTATGGACAATGCTCCGTCGGAAATCCATGAAGGATCTTTTCGGAAAAGAGGAGAAGTGATTCCCGGATGTGAGTTGGGATAAGCGTATGAGATGATAAGGAGAGCAGTTTGGAGAGGGAAAATTCCGAACAGCTCTTTTTTATTTGTGAAAAAGATAACGGCGTTTGTACAGGATAATATACAAAAAACAATGAAAGAAAATGGACATAACTGGGAATCTATGATATAATAACCAATGGAATTTTAGGCCTTCATAAGCCTAAATAATATATTTTTTAACAAACCTTTAAGGAGGAAAAAACAATGGCAAGAAAGATGAAAACCATGGATGGTAACCATGCAGCCGCTCATGCATCATACGCTTTTTCTGATGTAGCTGCTATTTACCCGATTACCCCTTCATCTGTAATGGCTGAGGCTACAGACGAGTGGGCAACTCAGGGAAGAAAGAACATCTTTGGACAGGAAGTACAGGTTACAGAGATGCAGTCTGAGGCAGGTGCAGCAGGTGCCGTTCACGGTTCTCTGGCAGCAGGTGCCCTGACTACAACCTACACAGCTTCCCAGGGTCTTCTGCTTATGATCCCGAACCTTTACAAGATCGCTGGTGAGCAGCTTCCGGGAGTTATCAACGTATCTGCCCGTGCACTTGCTTCCCACGCACTTTGTATCTTCGGAGATCATTCCGACGTTATGGCCTGTCGTCAGACTGGATGTGCAATGCTTTGTGAGTCTTCTGTACAGGAGGTTATGGACCTTACACCGGTTGCTCATCTTGCAGCGATCAAAGGAAAAGTTCCATTCATCAACTTCTTCGACGGATTCCGTACATCTCATGAGATCCAGAAGATCGAGACATGGGATTACGAAGATCTGAAGGATATGGCAGATATGGATGCGATCGCAGAGTTCCGTAACCGTGCTCTGAACCCGAACCATCCATGTCAGAGAGGTTCTGCTCAGAACCCGGATATCTTCTTCCAGGCAAGAGAGGCATGTAATCCATATTATGACGCTCTTCCGGCAGTTGTTCAGGAGTACATGGACAAAGTTAACGAGAAGATTGGAACAGACTACAAACTGTTCAACTACTACGGAGCTGCTGACGCTGAGCACATCATCGTAGCTATGGGTTCCGTAAACGATACCATCGAGGAGACAATCGATTACCTTATGGCAGCTGGCAAGAAAGTCGGTGTTGTTAAAGTTCGTCTTTACAGACCATTCTGTGCACAGGCTCTTATCGATGCAATCCCGGATACAGTTAAGCAGATCTCTGTTCTTGACAGAACAAAAGAGCCAGGAGCTCTTGGCGAGCCTCTGTATCTTGATGTTGTTGCAGCTCTTCGCGACAGCAAGTTCAGCGATGTTAAGATCTTTACAGGACGTTACGGACTTGGTTCCAAAGATACAACACCTGCACAGATCGTAGCAGTATATGAGAACACTGAGAAAGAGAAATTCACAATCGGTATCGTTGATGATGTTACAAACCTTTCTCTTGAGACAGGCGCACCACTTGTTACAACACCAGAGGGAACAACAAACTGCAAGTTCTGGGGACTTGGAGCTGATGGTACTGTAGGTGCTAACAAGAACTCCATCAAGATCATCGGTGATAACACAGACATGTACGCTCAGGCTTACTTCGATTATGACTCCAAGAAGTCCGGCGGTGTTACAATGTCTCACCTTCGTTTCGGTAAGAAACCGATCAAATCCACATACCTGATCCACAAAGCAAACTTCGTTGCATGTCATAATCCGTCCTATGTTAACAAATATAACATGGTACAGGAGCTTGTTGACGGAGGTACATTCCTTCTGAACTGTGCTTGGGATATGGAAGGACTTGAGAAACATCTTCCAGGACAGGTTAAAGCTTTCATCGCTAACCACAATATCAAATTCTACACCATCGATGGTGTTAAGATTGGTATTGAGACTGGCATGGGACCAACACGTATCAACACAATTCTTCAGTCCGCATTCTTCAAACTTACAGGAATCATTCCTGAGGAGCAGGCTATCGAGCTTATGAAAGCTGCTGCTAAAGCTACTTACGGACGTAAAGGTGATGACGTTGTTAAGAAGAACTGGGCAGCTATCGATGCCGGTGCTAAACAGGTCGTAGAGGTTCAGGTTCCGGAGAGCTGGAAGAACGCTGAGGACGAGGGACTCTTCATGTCTCACGCATCCCACGGTGCTCAGGATGCTCAGGACTTCGTAAACAACATCCAGTGCAAGATCAATGCTCAGGAAGGTAACAGCCTCCCGGTATCTGCATTCAAGGATTATGTAGATGGTACAACACCATCCGGAACAGCTGCATATGAGAAACGTGGTATCGCAGTTAACGTTCCTGTATGGGTTCCGGACAACTGTATCCAGTGTAACCGCTGTGCATATGTCTGCCCGCATGCTGCAATCCGTCCGGTTGCTATGACAGCAGATGAGACAGCTAACGCTCCAGAGGGAATCAAGACACTTCCTCTTACAGGAATGAAAGACTATACATTCACAATGACTGTATCCGCTCTTGACTGTACAGGATGTGGCTCCTGCGCAAATGTCTGCCCAGGAAAGAAAGGCAACAAAGCTCTTGAGATGGCTCCGCTTGAAGCTAACACAGAAGAGCAGAAATTCTTCGATTACGGTGTAACACTTCCTCAGAAGGAAGACGTTATCGCTAAATATAAAGAGACAACTGTAAAAGGCAGCCAGTTCAAACAGCCGCTCCTTGAGTTCTCCGGCGCTTGTGCAGGTTGTGGTGAGACACCATACGCTAAGCTGATCACACAGCTCTTTGGTGACAGAATGTACATTGCAAATGCTACAGGATGTTCTTCTATCTGGGGTAACTCTTCACCATCTACACCATACACAACAAACGCTAAGGGACAGGGACCTGCATGGTCAAACTCTCTGTTCGAGGATAACGCAGAGTTCGGTTATGGTATGCTTCTTGCACAGCGTGCGATCCGTGGCGGTCTGAAAGAGAAGATCGAAGACCTTGTAGCTAACGGAACAAACGAGGATGTTAAGGCAGCTGGTCAGGAATGGCTGGATACTTATGCTGTAGGCGCAACAAATGGTGCAGCTACAGAGAAACTCGTTGCAGCTCTTGAGGCTTGCGGATGTGACAAGGCTAACGAGATCCTTGCACAGAAAGACTTCCTCTCCAAGAAATCCCAGTGGATCTTCGGTGGTGACGGATGGGCTTACGATATCGGATTCGGTGGTGTTGACCACGTTCTTGCAAGCGGACGTGACATCAACGTTATGGTATTCGATACAGAGGTTTACTCCAACACAGGCGGACAGTCTTCCAAATCTACACCGACAGGTGCGATCGCTCAGTTCGCAGCAGGCGGAAAAGAGACTAAGAAGAAAGATATGGCATCTATCGCAATGAGCTATGGCTATGTATATGTAGCACAGATTTCCATGGGTGCTGACTTCAACCAGACTGTAAAAGCAATCGCAGAGGCAGAGGCATATCCGGGACCATCCCTGATCATCGCTTACGCTCCATGTATCAACCATGGTATCAAGAAAGGTATGAGCAAAGCTCAGACAGAGGAAGAGCTGGCAGTTAAGTGCGGATACTGGCACAACTTCAGATTCAACCCGGCTGCTGAGAACAAGTTCAGCCTTGATTCCAAGACACCGGATATGGAGAACTATATGGACTTCCTGAACGGTGAGGTTCGTTACAATTCTCTGCAGCGTCAGAATCCTGAGAAAGCTGCAAGACTGTTTGCTAAGAACGAGTCTGAGGCTCAGTCTAGATATGAGTATCTGCAGAAACTTATCACTCTTTACGGAGCAGATAAGAAAGAAGACTAATTATTGATCAATAGTTACTGTTTATACAGTGTGCTTGCTGATTAAGCATTAGGTGACAGGCCTGCGGTGTTTAGCGCACCGCAGGCCTTTTTTCATATACAGGAGAGACATATATGAAGAGAATTTTTTCGAAGGAGAAATCCCGGAAAGAGAAAAAAGCAGATTTTTATATTCTGTATACGATTGTTTTTGCGGCGATCTCGCTGTTTATTTACAGTTGTTTTTATTTCAATGGAAAATCCCTGATCTGGAGTCATGACGGTGTTCCGCAGCACATCAATGCATTGGCCTATTATGGAAAATATCTGCGGAATGTTCTGCAGACGCTGGTGACGGAGCATAAGCTTTCCCTTCCTATGTGGGATATGCATATCGGATACGGTTCCGATATCCTTACAACACTTCATTATTATGCGATCGGTGATCCGCTGACCTTACTGTCCGTTTTTGTACCGGAAAAAGACACAGAGATCTTATATGAGATTCTGATCTTTCTCCGCATTTATCTGGCGGGTATCACATTCAGCATTTACTGCTTTTATCGCAAGAATCCCAAACAGGCCACATTTCTTGGAAGCCTTGTTTATATTTTTGCAGGATGGACCATTTATGCGTCCATGAAGCACCCATATTTTTCCAATCCCATGATCTATCTGCCGCTGGTCCTTATGGGAATTGAAAAGATTTACAAAAAAGAAAAGCCATACCTTTTTATCTGTGCGACGGCTGTAGCGGCAATGTCTAATTTTTATTTCTTTTATATGATCAGTATCTTTATGGTGCTGTATGCAGCTTTCCGGTATTTTGGAATATTCCGCAAGCGTTCAGTAAAAGATGTATTTCAGTGGTTCCTGAAATTTGCTGGCTTTTATCTGGTCGCACTTATGATCGCTGCACTGATCTTTTTACCTGTGGTCATGACTCTGTTTGGAACAGAGCGCTTTCAGGCGCAGAATTATGTGCCGCTGTTATATGACCGCATTTACTACGAAAAATATCTCGGCTGTCTGATCGGCGAAAATATGATCCAGTGGGGAGTTGCTGGATATTCCGCAGTCGCAATGGCAGGCGTGTTTGTGATCTTTTCCAAAAAGAAAAAATATACGGGACTGAAGCTGGGCTTTGTGCTTCTGAATCTGTTTTTGCTGATCCCCTTTGCAGGTCATGTACTGAATGGATTTTCATACGTGTCCAATCGATGGATCTGGGCGTATGGAATGCTGATCGCATATATTCTGGTACAGGCATATCCGGAACTGTTTACGCTGGGCATCAGGGAAAAACGACGGATATTTGTGATGCTGCTGATATATGGCGTGCTGGCACTGTTTTCAGAATCCGCCCGCACGGAACGCAATATCATGGCATTGATGATGCTGGTCCTGGCTGTGTTTACAGTGGTTTCCTACGGAAACGTATTTACACAGGGAAAGTATCTCTGTGGAATGATCGTGGCCGTGCTTGTGACAAGCATCCTTCTGAATGTTTCATACCAGTATTCTTACGAAAAAGATTATCTGTCAGAATTTGAGGAAAAGGATCAGGCGCTGGAGAAGCTTCAGTCCGGACCGGACAAAGCGATCCGGTCAATGGACGATTCAGCGGTTACCAGATATGACCAGTACAAAACGGGCTCTTATGTAAACACTGCCATGTATATGGGAACCAACAGTACTTCCTATTATTTCAGTGTGGCCAATGGAAATATCAGCCGTTTCTTTGATGAGATGTATCTGAATACCCCCTGGGATTATCATTACAGCAGCCTGGACGGACGGAGTATCCTGGATCGTCTTGCCTCGGTGAAATATTTTGCCATCAAAAAAAGCGGATATGGGTATCTGCCATACGGCTATGACAGTGAAGCAGAAGTCACAAAAAAATACAGGATCTACGAAGACGAGGATTCCCTTCCTCTTGGTTATACCTATGATTCCTGGATCCCCAGAGAAAACTATGAAAAGCTTTCCGTGACCGAAAAGCAGCAGGCACTCCTGCAGGGGGCAGTCCTTGAGGACAGCAGTCTTTCTGAGACAGACCTCACCTTTGACGATAAGAAAGCAGATTTTACACTGGAAGCAGGAAAAGGCTGTAAGATCAAAGACGGAAAGATCATTGTGGCCAAAGAAGGAGCAACCGTACAGATCGGATATCAGGGAGAGCCGGAGGCAGAGGTTTATCTTGTGGCAAAAAATCTGGATTTTAATGCCTATTCTCCACGTACAGTGGTCAGTGAAAAAAAATGGGATTCCATGACAGAATATGAGAAGAATACCGTGCGTTATGAAGACAATAACTGGCGCTACTGGAAAGAAAGCAAGGAATCAGCAGTGGATGTTTCGCTGGGCTCCGTGGACAAGACTATCCGGATCTTTACAGATAAATACAACGGCTATAGCGGAAGACATAATTTTCTTCTGAATATGGGATATAAAAACTATTCTGCAGGAACTATGACACTGACATTCTCCATGCCGGGAGAATATACCTTTGATGATCTGTATGTGGTATGTCAGCCCATGGCTTCTGTTGAAGAACAGACAGAGGAGCTTGGAAAAGAAAGTCTTCAGAATATCAAAACGGAGACAAATTGCATTCGTGGAGATATCACAACCACTTCCGATAAGATCCTGGTATTTTCCATTCCATACAGCGCAGGCTTTACCGCCTATGTAGATGGAGAAAAAACAGAACTTGTGCAGGCAAACAGTATGTATATGGGACTGGAATTAAAAAAAGGCAGGCATACGATCGCACTCAGATATTGTACACCGTATATTGTGCCCGGAATGATACTGACGGTGATCGGCCTGATCCTGTTTGCCGGGATCGTAATATCTTACCGGCGCCAGAGAAAACAAAAAGAAAGGGGAAAACAGGAGAAATGAGCCGAGTATCGGTAGTTTTGCCTGCCTGTAACGAGGAACCGATGGTGGAGAAAACCTGCCGGACTCTCAGAGAGCTCCTGGGGCAGGCCGGGATCCGTTATGAACTGGTCCTGGTAGATGACGGTTCCTCTGACGGGACCTGGGCAGCCATAGAAAAAGTATCCAGGGAAGATAAAAATGTGACAGGTGTGCATTTTTCCAGAAATTTCGGAAAAGAAGCAGCAATCGTGGCCGGCCTTGCACAGGCATGCGGAGATGCGGTGGCAGTGATGGACTGTGACCTGCAGCATCCGCCGGAAATCCTCTTGGAAATGTACCGGCTCTGGAAGCAGGGCTACGAGGTTGTGGAGGGCATCAAGAAAAACCGGGGAAAAGAAACTCTTTTTCACAGAAAAAGTGCCGGATTTTTCTATCGGATCATGTCCCGTGCCACCGGCTTTGATATGGAAAACGCTTCCGACTTCAAGCTGCTGGACAGGAAAGCGGTGGAGAGTGTTCTCGCCATGCCTGAGCGCAGCATGTTTTTCCGGGCGGCATCATCCTGGATAGGCTTCAAAAGCATCTCCGTACCTTTTGAGGTGCAGGAGCGTGAGGCCGGAGAATCCAAATGGTCTGCAGGAACGCTGATCAGCTATGCGTTTCGGAATATCGTGGCATTTACAACACTTCCGCTGCAGTTTGTAACAGCCGGTGCTGTGGGCTGCTTTGGGTGCTCCCTGCTCCTTCTGGTCTATTCTCTGGTCCGGTATTTTTCCGGGCATGCGGTGGAAGGCTATACCACACTTCTGATCGTGATGCTCTTTATCGGAAGTGCTGTGATGATGAGCCTTGGAATCATCGGATATTATATCGCCAGGATCTATGAGGAAGTAAAACGTCGTCCAAGATATATCGTATCAAAGATCATACGAGGAGGAGATACCAATGAAAAAGTGGATCCTTAAATTCTATGAAAATGATGTGATCCGTTATATTTTCTGGGGTGGTTGTACGACTCTCGTAAATCTGTTAAGCTTTTATATCATGAGGGCAATGGGAATCCCGCTGATGAGTGCCAACATCATATCGATCATCCTGGCGATCCTGTTTGCCTATGTTGTGAATTCCAGATTTGTATTTCATGACCGCTGTGAAACATGGAGGGATCATATACGGCCCTTTCTGAAATTTATAAGTGCCCGTCTGGTGACCATGGTCATTGAGGTAGGTGGCGTATGGCTTCTGGCGGAGATCCTGGGATTCCGGGATATGTTTGCAAAATTCTGCACACAATTTATCGTGCTGGCGTTGAATTATATCTTTAGTAAATTTATTATTTTTACCACAGGTAAAAGGATTGGAGGTAGCAAATGATGACTTTGGATGAGGCAGTGAAGAAAGTCCGCCCTCTGGATGAAAAGGCTATGGAGGGGGCGAGAAAGAGATGGGACAGTATTGCAAAGCCCCTGCATTCTCTGGGAGAGCTGGAGAATATGCTGACACAGATCGCCGGTATCACAGGTACACCGGAGGTACGTGTGGAGAAAAAAGCAGTGGTTGCCATGTGCGCGGATAACGGAGTTGTAGAAGAGGGGGTGACCCAGACCGGACAGGAAGTGACGGCTGTTGTGGCTGAGAATTTTCTGGAAGGGACTACTACCTGCTGTGTGATGTGCCGTCAGTGTGGAGCAGAGCTTTTTCCTGTAGATGTGGGAATGGTCACAGATACAAAGGTCCGTACAGATCTTAAGGTTGCCTATGGGACCAGAAATATGACCAGAGAGCCGGCAATGACAAGAGATCAGGCGATCCGTGGCATCGAAGCCGGAATTGCCATGGCAGAGGAGCTGAAGGAAAAAGGCTATCAGGTTCTTGCAACCGGCGAGATGGGCATCGGAAATACTACCACCAGCAGTGCGGTAGCAGCTGTGCTTCTCGGAAAACCGGTGGAAGATATGACCGGACGTGGTGCCGGATTGACCAGTGAAGGGCTTGTCCGGAAGATCAATGCGATCAAAAAGGCGATCGCCCTGAATAATCCGGATCGTTCAGATGCCATTGACGTCCTGGCAAAGGTAGGTGGACTGGATATTGCAGGAATGGCAGGAGTATTCATTGGAGGAGCAGCACTTGGAATGCCGGTTGTCATGGACGGATTTATTTCCTGCGTATCTGCACTGATCGCAATAAAGATCTGCCCGCAGGTAAGTGATTATATCATTGCGTCTCATGTATCCAAAGAGCCTGCAGCACAGCTGCTCCTGAAGGAGCTTGGCAAGGAAGCGATCATCCACGCCGGCATGTGCCTGGGCGAGGGAACCGGAGCTGTGGCACTGTTTCCGATGATGGATCTGTCCTGTGCAGTATATAATTCCATGAGTACCTTTGGTGATATCAATGTAGAACAGTACGAGGAGCTGAAATAATATGCTGGTTGTTGTAACAGGAGGCAGCGGAAGCGGAAAATCTGCTTTTGCGGAAGAAACCGTACTTTCCTTTGGCGAAGCCAGAAGGATCTATATCGCCACCATGCAGGCTTTTGACGAAGAAAGCCACAGGCGCATCCGCAGACACCGGCACATGCGTGCAGGAAAAGGCTTCGAGACAATTGAAAGATATACAGAGCTGGATGAGCTGCTCATCCCGAAGGACTGCGTGGTCCTTCTGGAGTGCATGTCCAATTTGGTTGCAAATGAGATGTTCCGGGAAGGCGGTTTCCACCCGGAGGTGGCAGAAAAGATCACAGAAGGAGTGAAAAATCTTCTTTCCCAGGCAAAGCATGTGGTGATTGTCACCAACGAGATCTTTTCAGACGGGATCCTCTACGAGGAAGAATCAGAACAGTACAAAAAAGAGCTGGGACAGATCAACCAGAAGCTGGCAGAGATGGCAGAAGAGGTTGTGGAAGTCGTATACGGGATCCCTGTATGGCATAAAGGAGGAAAGGAAACATGAAAAGCTTATGGAACAGTTTTAAGGCAGCCTTTGCCATGTTTTCAAAGATCCCCATGCCCATGGTGGACTGGAAGAAGGAAAACATAAAATTTATGATGTGCTTTTTCCCCTTTGTGGGTACTGCCATCGGCATCCTGACCTGGCTTGCAGGAGGGGTCCTCGGTGTACACGTAGCTCTGGAGCCATTTTTTCTCGCTGTGATCCTTACTGTGATCCCGGTATTTATTACCGGCGGCATTCATGTAGACGGGCTTTTGGACACGTCAGATGCATTAAGCTCCTGGCAGGAACGCACAAGGAGGCTGGAGATTCTGAAGGATTCCCATGCAGGTGCATTTGCCATTATCACAGCCTGTGTATATTTTATCCTCTGGCTGGGAGCCTGGGATCAGCTCCTTGGAAATTATAACGGGATCTGTATCATGAGCCTGGGCTTTATGATGTCCAGATGTCTTTCCGGGATCGGTGTGATCACATTTCCCAAGGCAAGGACAGACGGGACTGTGGCAGAATTTTCCAGAAATGCGTCAGAGATCGCAGTGCGAAATGTTCTTATCACGATGTTTGTGATCCTTGCAGCGCTGATGATATGGGTAGATCCGGTCCTGGGTGTTCTGGCAGCTGTCAGCGCACTTCTGGTATTCTGGTGGTATCACCATATGGCTTTGAAATATTTTGGAGGGACCACAGGTGATCTTTCCGGATTTTTCCTTTGCATCTGCGAGGTTGTGATGGCACTGGTGCTTGCTCTTGGTGGCACGTTTAATCTGTAATGAAGATTTGGATGAGGTAAAAAAGATATGGAAATGATAATCGGAGGCGCATATCAGGGAAAAGCTGCCTATGCAAAAGCACAGTTCCCGGATGTGGACTGGAAATTCGGAGGAGAGATCACAGAAGAGGAGCTTTTGAAGGCAGCGGGTGTTCTGGGATTTCAGGAATACATAAGAAAAGCTCTGAAGGCAGGAGAAGATCTCACCGGCCTGGCAGAAAAGCTGGCACAGCAGGATCCGGATGTGATCCTTGTCAGTGAGGAGGTAGGCTACGGGATCGTTCCGGCGGATGCTTTTGAACGGCAGTACCGAGAAGCTGTTGGCCGGGTGTGCACTGCACTGGCTGCAAAAAGCAGAAGGGTCACAAGAGTGGTATGCGGGATTGGGACGGTGCTGAAGGATGATTAGATTATATCTGATACGACACGGACAGACACCCGGAAATAAGCTTCAGCGTTATATCGGAACAACGGATGAACCGCTGAGCACGGAGGGAAAGGAATTTCTGGAAAAGCTGACCTATCCCATGCCGGAGGCCCTTTATGTAAGTCCGCTCTGCCGCTGTGTGGAAACTGCGGGGATCCTTTTTCCAGGAAAAAGCTTTCATATCATCGAAGAGCTTTCCGAGTGTGATTTTGGAGAGTTTGAGAATAAAAATTATAAAGAGCTTTCCGGAAATCAGGATTATCAGAGATGGATCGACAGCAATGGAACGCTTCCTTTTCCGGGAGGAGAAAGTCGAGAAGCGTTTAAGTGCCGGAGCCTTACAGGATTTCAGAAGGCTGTCACACAGTGTATCCGTAACAACATAAAGACAGCGGCTCTTGTGATACATGGCGGTACGATTATGAACATTATGGAAGAATATGCGGACAGACCCAGGGCTTTTTATGAATGGCATGTAAAAAACGGCGGCGGTTATCTGGCAGAGCTGGAGCCTGCGCTGTGGCAGAAGGGACGAAGAGAGCTCTGTGTCCGTGAAGCATATATGGAGGGTTAAGTTATGAATGAACAGAAGATCAGCTGGAAACGCAGTGACTTGAAATGGCGCGGAAAACAGGCATTCAAAAAAAATTACTGGTCAGCAGTGCTGGTAAGTCTGGTGCTGGCTATTGTGATGGCAACCGGCGGAAGCGGTGCGGCCACTGGCAGTGCCGGAAATGTGGTAAGTCCGGACTACGGTGTTACAACGTATCGTTTGGGTACGGATATCAATGGTGTTACTTCTTATGTCAGCCATGTATTTCGCTCCCCACTGGCAGTGCTTTTTGCACTTTTGAGTGCCAGTGCCGTGGTAGCTGTGGCTCTGATCGGAATCCTTTTTCACTTCTTTGTGGGAAATGTTTTGGAGGTAGGCGGAAGAGATTTTTACATTGAGAACCTTTATTCTGTACCCGGGCCCGGAAAACTCCTCAGTGCATTTCGTTCCGGAAATTACGGTAATATCGTAAAAACCATGTTTTTACGGGACCTGTATCTTGTATTGTGGACGCTGCTTTTTATTATTCCCGGAGTGGTAAAATCCTACGAATATAAGATGATCCCTTATCTTCTTGCGGAATATCCGGATATGAGCACAAAGGAAGTATTTGCAAAAAGCCGTGAGATGATGAACGGACAGAAGATGGATACCTTTATCCTGGATCTTTCCTTTATTCCCTGGTCTGTTCTTTCGGCAATTACGGCCGGGATCGCGGGACTCTTTTATGTATCCCCGTATAAGGATGCAACCTATGCGGAGCTTTATGATACTCTTGCGGCAGGAATGCCGGGAAACGGACGGCAGGTGTATGAAGATGAAAGCAGCGGCATTTACTGATAAAATGATCCTTGTGAGAGGTGGTGGAGATCTGGCCACAGGAGTGATCCACAAGCTTCATCAGAGTGGCTATCAGGTCCTGATCCTGGAATGTGACCGTCCAAGTGCCATCCGCCGTCATGTGGCCTTCTGTGAAGCTGTTTATGACGGAACTGCAGAGGTAGAAGGCGTTGTGTGCAGGAGGATCACGGAGAACGATATCCGGACCCAGTGCAGGAAATGCTGGGTACAGGGAGAGATCCCCCTTCTGACAGATACCCATGGAAAATATATCCGCGAACTGGAGCCGGAGGCAGTGATCGATGCCATCCTTGCAAAAAAGAATCTTGGGACCAGCAGGGATATGGCACCACTGACTGTGGGACTTGGCCCGGGCTTTACCGCAGGGGAGGATGTGGATTACGTGATCGAGACCATGCGGGGCCATAGCCTGGGAAGGATCATAAAAAAAGGCAGTGCCCTGCCGAATACCGGAGTGCCGGGACTGATCGCAGGGATCGGAAAGGAACGTGTGATCCATTCACCGGCAGCCGGTAACATGAAAAACATCTGTCAGATCGCAGATCTTGTTGAAAAAGACCAGGTGATCGCCATGGTAGGTGATACGCCGGTGAAGGCTACCATTTCCGGCGTGATCCGGGGACTGATCCGGGACGGCTACCCTGTTTTTGAGGGAATGAAGATCGCGGACATCGACCCAAGGGCAGAACAGAAGAAAAACTGTTTTACGATCTCAGACAAGGCGAGGTGTATCGCAGGGGGAGTTCTGGAGGTGCTGCTTTCCTGCGGAGTGCTTCCGGGAACAGAGAAAGCTGTGAGGAATGAGAATCTGTGACCGATACAGAGCCTAGTGTCCCTGAAAGAAGTTAGAAGATAAATGGAGTGTGTCATGAAGAAAAATGAAAAAGCGCTTACTGTGGCATTCACAGGAGGCGGCGGAAAAACCAGTCTGATCCTTGGACTGGCAGAAATATTTTCCGGACAGGGAAAACGTGTGATCGTGACCACAACCACGCATATGGCATGGGAACCGGAACGTCCTTTTGCGGAGGCAGAGGACATTCCGGGAGCATGCCGGCTTATAGAACAATACGGATACGTCATCGCGGCTCATCACAAGGCCGGGCAGCCAAAGATTTCCGGCCCCGAAAAGGAGATCCTGGAAAAGCTGCCCGGCTTTTGTGATCTTCTTCTTGTGGAAGCTGACGGATCCAGGCGCCGACCCCTTAAAGTGCCGGCTGTTCATGAGCCGGTGATCCCTTCTTTTGCAGATGTGGTAGTAGGAGTGATCGGTCTTGACTGCATCGGCAAAAGGATCTGTGATACGGCACACCGTCCGGATGATGTGGCGGGATTTCTGAGAAAGCGTACAGATGAGCCTGTGACATGGATGGATGTGTGGAAGATCATCCGGTCTGAAGACGGATTGCAAAAAGGCGTGGACGGGCGAAGATTTCTTGCGTATCTGAACAAGGCAGATACTCTGGAGGATCCTTGTGTGGTGGAGAAGCTTATGGCACAAGGTCAGGAGTCTGGGATCATGGTGATCTGCGGAAGCCTGCAGAGAAGTGTAAACAGCTAGTACAGCGAAAATTAAGTTTCTGCTATATTGACGCAGGATGATTTCTTCATCTGCAAGGCGGAGGAATGAGGCGTAGCGGTGGCTACGACGATTGACGACAACGCAGCAGATGAAAAATCAGGCAAGTCAATATGGCGGTTACTTAATATTCGCTGTACTAGAATCGAAAGGAAGTGGAGCGGTGATATGAAACTGGGACTGATCATGCTGGCAGCAGGAAACAGCCGGCGGTTTGGAAGCAATAAGTTGCTGTACGGGATAGACGGAATGCCGATGTACAGGCATATTCTCCTGGAACTGAAAGAAGTGAAAGCAGCACTGGAGGAACAGGGACACAGGTGTGAGATCACAGTTGTTACACAGTATGAGGAAATCGCGCAGGAAGCAGAGAAGCTTGGCGCGCGGTTTCTTTATAATCTGCATCCGGATGAGGGGATATCTTCCTCACTGAAGATCGGGCTGCGGGTCAACCGGGAGATGGATGCTTGTTTGTTTACGGTGGCAGATCAGCCGTGGTTGCGGTGGGAGACGGTTTTTGGACTGGTGGATGTGTTTTTGAGAGATGGGAAGGGGATCGCCTGTGTGGAGTATGATGGGAAGACCGGGAATCCCTGTGTTTTTTCGAAGAAGTATTATGGGGAGCTGATGGAACTTTCCGGTGATGTCGGAGGGAAGAGGGTGGTTGTGGCACATCGGGGGGATGTGGCTGTGATGAAGGTTGAGGATGGAAGGGAGATGGTGGATGTGGATTTTTCGGACGGACGCCGGTGAGGTACCGTCTGGTTTGTGCTGGGGCTTCGTCGGGGGCTGGCTTCTAAGGCGCTGGAAATCTGCTAAAACCGCTGAAAAAAATCCAGAACTCGCTCCTACGTCGCTCAAACAGCTGGATTTTTTCCAGCAACGCAGATTCCCACCGCCTAAGAAGCGCACCCCTCCTGCAGAGCCAGCCCAAACCAGACGCTACCTCGCCGGCTGACGTGCGAAAGGAGTGGAAGGCTATAGTGGAGGCGTGAGGTTGAAGAATATAGCGAAAAGAGCTGTTGACGTGTGACAGAGGGAATGTGCTGGAGTGAAGGTGTGAGGTTGAAGAAGATGACAAAAAGAGCTGTTGACGTGTGGCATAGAGAGTGAGCTAGGGTGAAAGCACTGTGTCTGAGGCAATTTTCACGCATACAAAAGCCAGCAGGGAACCGCCCTGGCGTAGTGGGATGTTCTGCAGGAGTCCTGCTGATTCTTAGGTGGTGTGGTTTCTGCGTTATTCCAAAAAGTTCTGCTGTCTGAGCGTCTGGACGCGAGTTCAGAACTTTTTGGAATGGTTTTAGCAGAAGCCGCAGCACCTTAGAAGCCAGCGGACGACGAAGCCCTTCCCGCTACGCCAGGGCGGTTCCCTGCGTACGTTCGTTATAATTTATAATTATAAGGTAGACAAATCTCAAATAAAATGATTCTTAGCCGCTTCTTCCTCAGCCAGACGAACCGTCTCACCGGAAGGATTGGAGATCACTGCTGAAGCTACGATCTCACAAGGCGGGTTCCCTTTTACACTGTCAACGGCAGCCGTAACAGCAGAAACATCACCAGTCAGAAAAACAGTGGCATGACCACCACACTTCGTCTGCCAGGTAAGAAAAGAAACATCAGAAGTCTTCAGCATCTGGTCGATCACCAGGATCGCATTACTGCTGCCAACAACCTCAACTAAACCAAAAGCACCATAATTCATAAATCCGTCGCCCCCCTTTATTTATTGATCGTCATCTTCAGTGCGATCTCAGTATCCTCAGAAGGAGAAGCGATCACAGTATGAGAAACAACCTTACCAAGAGGTTTGGCTGCCTCCAGCGCAACCTCCATAGCTGCATTAACGTCAGAAACAGAACCACGCATCTTGACACAGGCGCCACTCTTCAGACGGTTACGTTCAACACTCTGGATCCTGACATTAGCTGCCTTGGAAGCAGCATCAAGAGCAACAAAACAGGCAACCAGGTTATCCAGCTCAAAAACACCTACAGCCATGCCCTTATAATTATTATCCATAAAAATACCTCCATGCGGAACAGATTCCAGTAATGTGGTTTCTTGACCGGTTTTACGTGGAATCATTACCGTTTTTATGGATTTATTATAACTTTTTTAGACAAAAATAGCAAGAAATAAATACACAGATAACAAAGTATTACTGAGAACGGAGTGAACAGTAGCTCACGAAGAGAACAGCAACGCAAAGTTTACTTTGGACGCCGGATATAGTATATTAATTAAATAAGAAATAGCAGGAAGGTGTAAAGAAATGCAGATACATCAGACAGACTTTTCAACAGGAAATGTCTATCGTAACATTATGGAGGTGGCTGTGCCGATGATCATTGCACAGATCCTGAACCTCCTTTACAACATTGTAGACCGGATCTATATCGGAAGGATTCCTGAGATCGGAGCCACTGCACTGACAGGAGTGGGACTGTGTTTTCCTATTATCACCCTGATCACCGCATTTACCTATCTTTTTGGAAATGGAGGAGCACCGCTTTGCTCCATGGAACGGGGAAGAGGAAACCGGGAAGAAGCAGAAATGCTCATGGGAAACACCTTTGTGATGCTGATCGGCACAGGAGTGATCCTGACAGCCATTGGCCTTATCTTTTACAGACCGATCCTCTATGCCTTTGGCGCCAGTGATGTAACCTTTTCCTATGCGGCAGACTACATAAGGATCTATCTTCTGGGAACCCTGTTTGTGATGATCACTCTGGGAATGAACCCGTTTATCAACAGCCAGGGCTTTGGAAACACAGGGATGCTCACGATACTGATCGGTGCTGTACTGAACATTCTTCTGGATCCCCTGTTTATCTTTGGAATGCACATGGGAGTCCGGGGAGCGGCTTTGGCGACTATCATTTCCCAGCTCTGTTCCGCCATCTGGGTCTTACGCTTCCTTACAGGAAAAAAGGCGATCCTGAACCTGAAAAAAAGCGCCATGAGGATCTCCTGGAAAAGAGTGGGCAGTATCGTAAGCCTGGGTATGTCCGGTTTTTTTATGGCATTTACAAACAGTCTTGTGCAAGTGGTATGCAATGCCACACTCCAGACCTGGGGTGGTGATATCTACGTTGGTGTCATGACAGTTTTAAATTCTGTCCGTGACATTTTCACCATGCCGGTCCATGGGCTTACCACAGGTGCTTCTCCGGTCATGAGCTTCAATTATGGAGAAAAAGCATACGACAGAGTCAAAAAAGCAATTAAATTTATTACAGCTGTCTGTGTGATCTATACCCTGGCAGGCTGGGGAATCCTGAAGCTGCTTCCGGAATTTTTTATCCGGATCTTTAACAGCGATCCCGGGCTTCTGGAAAAGGGAGTTCCCGCCCTTCATATTTACTTTTTCGGCTTCTGCTTTATGGCATTGCAGTTTACCGGACAAAGCGTGTTCGTGGCACTGGGAAAGGCAAAAAAGGCCACCTTTTTTTCTCTGTTCCGAAAGGTAGTGATCGTGGTACCGCTGACGATCCTGCTGCCTTCTGTGAATGGCCTGGGAACAGACGGCGTGTTCTGGGCGGAACCGGTTTCCAACCTTGTAGGCGGCTGTGCATGCTTTTTTACCATGCTGGCGACAGTACTGCCGGAGCTGAACAAACGTAAGGCATAAGACGGGCCGGATAAAGGTTTGCGGGAAATTTTGATATGTGTTAGAATGGACGAGATGATTTTTTTGCAAACTAAGCAGAAATCTTAAGAAGGGCCGGCGTATGGCCGGGCAGGAATGAGAGGAAAACATAATGGCTTTATTTCAGGCATTTCGGGCAGTAAGACCTGCTTTAGAAAAAGCAGAAAAGGTGGCTGCACTTCCCTATGACGTAGTCAGCAGAGAGGAAGCGAGAAAGATCGGGGAAAAAAATCCGGAATCTTTTCTCCATATAGACCGTGCGGAGATGGATCTGGATCCGGAAACTGATCTTTATGATCCGATGGTTTATCAGAAGGCAAGGGAAAATCTGGATCGTTTCCAGAAAGAAGGGATCCTGATCCAGGATGAGAAACCGAACTATTATCTGTATGAACTGATCCGTAAGGGAAGATCCCAGACCGGGATCGTAGGTGTCAGCTCTATTGATGATTACATGAATGGTGTGATCAAAAAGCATGAGCTTACAAGAGAAGATAAGGAGCAGGACCGCATCCGTCATGTGGATGTCTGTGATGCCAACACAGGCCCTATTTTTCTGGCGTGCAGATATCCGGCAGAGCTTCTTACTCTTATGGAAGAATGGAAAGATACCCATGCTCCGGTGTATGATTTTACTTCCGATGACGAGATCACACATCGTGTATGGGTCGTAGATGAGGAAGAAAAGATCCGGACCATACATAGTCTTTTTGGTGGGATCTCTTCTATCTATATTGCGGATGGCCACCACAGGGCAGCCTCCGCAGTAAAGGTGGGACAGAAGAGAAGAGCGGAGCATCCGGACTACACCGGAAAAGAAGGATTTAACTTTTTCCTGTCAGTGGTATTTCCGTATGACCAGCTGACCATCCTTCCGTACCACAGGATCGTAAAGGATATCAAGGGTATGGAACCCAAAGCCTTTATCGGAAGCATGAAGTTTAATTTTGAGCTGATGGCAATGCCGGGATTTCCATGTAAACCGGTGGAGAAACACTGCTTCGGGCTGTATGTGGACGGAGAATGGTTTCATCTGAAGGCATATCCGGATATCTATGCGGGTAAAGACAGCGTAGGTCAGCTGGATGTGTCTATTCTTCAGGATAAGGTCCTGGGACCGGTTCTGGGGATCAGTGATCCGCGTACCGATGAGAGGATCTGCTTTATGGGAGGAAACCACAGACTGAAGGATCTGGCAGCAGCTGCAGATGAGACAGGAGGAGCTGCCTTTGCCATGTATCCTACATCTATGGAGGAGCTGATGACGATCGCAGACGAGGGTAAGCTTATGCCGCCAAAGAGCACCTGGTTTGAACCGAAGCTCCGCAGTGGTCTTTTTATCCATAAGCTTTCAGACTGATGCCGGATGCTTTATAGATTTTTAATAAAATTGTCAGGAAAATCTTAGGAAATCACTACAGATTGCTCACATTTGTCCGGTAAGATACAAGTATATTCTGAGCAAACGCGAAAGAGGGTTTTTCATGACAAACGAACAGTATTACGATTGTATCCAGCCATATCAGAACGCATGTCAGATCATGCGCGCCAAGCTTGAGGTGCTCAACGGAAGCCTGTATCAGAAGTCTTCCGTATCTCCGATCCACAATATCCAGGAACGGATCAAATCCAAGAAGAGCATCGAAAAGAAGCTGGAGAAGCTGGGACATTCGGACAGTGTGCAGAACGCCAAGGATCATCTCCGGGATATCGCCGGGATCCGTGTGATCTGCTACTTTATCGATGATATATATAATCTTGTAAATGCGCTGAAGCGGCAGAGTGAGCTGATCTTTATCAGGGAAAAGGATTACATACAGAATCCCAAGCCTAACGGATACCGCAGCTTTCACGTGATCATTGCAGTTCCGGTGTATTATCTGGATACCATGGAGTATTTTCCGGTGGAGATCCAGCTGAGAACGATGACCATGGATCTCTGGGCAAGCATGGAGCACCGTGTCTGCTACAAGAAGCTTCCGGAACACAGGGATGAGCTGGCGGAGGCCTTCTGTCAGTATGCAGATATCCTTGGAAAGATCGAGGAACAGTTTGAAGCCTACAATGAAACAGGAATGCTGGAGGAGATCACACCTGCCCAGATTACTGAGAATCCGCCGGAGGGATAGGAATGGAGATCGAAGAGGAATTTATATCCGGTTTCTGCCGTACCATGAACGGGGGCGAAACCGTCTGTTGTGAGTATACGCGGCAGGAGGACGGCAGCAGGAAGCTGACCTTTATGGACTGCGCGCATGAAAGATGTGTAAACACAGGCGCCTGTGAGATCTTCAAACAGGCCCATGAGCTGGAGCAGAAATAAAAGATCAAAGAAAAGAAAACAGCGAAAAAGCAATAATGATAAAACAGCAATAATAATAAAACAGCAATAATAAAACAGCAATTATAAAAAATCACAGAATACAGGAGGAGTGCGTATGAAGCACATAGTAGATGCAATGGGGAAACAGTGTCCGATCCCGGTTGTGATGACCAAGAAGATCCTTGACAAGGCAGAGCAGGGAGACGAGATCCGGATCCTGGTAGACAATGAAACAGCAGTAAACAACTTAAGCAGACTTGCCGGAAGTACCGGATGCAGTTTCGTATCCAGAAAAACAGAAGGTGGTTACGAGATCAATATGACAGTAAAATCTGATCCTGCTGCAAGAAGCCAGGCAGAGCCTGAGATCGTCTGCACACCGGCTGTTCCGCAGGGAGATTATACCGTTGCCATCACTTCCGATAAGATGGGAGATGGAGATCCGGAGCTTGGCGGGATCCTGATCAAGGGATTTGTGTATGCACTGACACAGCTGGAGACACCGCCGTCAGTTATGCTGTTTTATAATGGCGGAGCCAGACTTACCGCACAGGATTCACCATGTATCGAAGACCTTAAGACCTTACAGGAGCAGGGAACAGAGATCCTGACCTGCGGAACTTGCGTGAACTTCTACGGACTGAAGGAACCGGCAGTGGGAACCGTAACAAATATGTATACCATAGCGGAAAAGCTCACAAAAGCAGGAAAAGTGATCCGTCCGTAAACAGAGAAACATATAGAAACAACAAAAGTATATAGAAACTTACAGAAGCAGACAGAAACATATAGAAATAGACAGAAACAAATAGAAATACACAGAAATGCCGCAGAGCCATTTTGAAGCCTGCGGCATTTTTGATATCTGGTTGATATTCGCTTGATATCCGGTTATGAGCAAGCAACGAAGCGGATCGGATCGCAAATATCCGCCTGACTTAGCTCCGAACTTACAATTCCACATCAAGCTGCTGCTCCTCAATATGATGGCGTTTTGCATAGCCGGTAAGTATCAGTGTCAGTGCACCGTCGCCGGTCACGTTGCATGCAGTTCCGAAGCTGTCCTGCAGTGCAAAGATGGTAAGCATCAGTGCAGTGCCGGAGCTGTCGAATTTCAGTATTCCGGTGATGATGCCAAGGGATGCCATGACGGTTCCTCCGGGAACACCGGGAGCTCCGATGGCAAAGATACCCAGAAGAAGGCAGAACAGAACCATGGTACCCGGCGTGGGAACGGAGCCGTACAGGATCTTCGAAATCGCCATACAGAAGAAAACCTCTGTCAGGACGGAGCCACAGAGATGGATGTTTGCAAACAGAGGGATCCCGAAGCTGACCAGATCCTTACGGAGTGGTTTTGCCTTGGAGGCACACTGCAGTGCAACGGCCAGTGTGGCTGCAGATGACATGGTCCCTACGGCAGTCAGATAGGCAGGACCATAATGGCGGACAACCTCCAGAGGATTTTCTCCGGAATAGATTCCTGCAAGGATGTAAAGAAGCGCCATCCAGATAAAATGTCCGGCCAGGACCAGTACGATGATCTTCAGAAAAACAGGCAGTTGTCTGGTAATGGTTCCCTCGTAGGCAAGGCCGCAGAAGGTAGTGCCGATAAATAACGGAAGAATGGGGATGATGATCCGAGCCACCAGAGAAAGAACGATTTTCTGAAATTCATCCAGGAGCCCAGTGATCAGCTTCGCCTTTGTCCAGGTAGCGGCAAGTCCCAGCATCATTGCAAAAACAAGAGCACTCATAACGGACATGATCTGCGGGATCTCCAGCTCAAAGATCACCTCCGGCAGCCGCTTCAGTCCTGCAGCATAGGAATGGATGGACAGATGTGGAATGATGAGAAAGCCAGAGGCTGTGGAAAAAAGCGCTGCGCCAACAGAGGAGCCGTAAGCGAGGACAACCGCAACACCCAGCATCAGCGAAGCATTTTTGCCAAGCCTGGTAATGGACGGAGCGATAAATCCCAGCACGATCAGCGGCACGCAGAAGGTAATGATCTGGCCCAGAATGTACTTGATAGTAACTGTGATATTAAGAACTGCCATGGAGATTCCGTTGGTGCTGTACCGGTTCAGGATAAGCCCGGCTATGATCCCCAGGATTACAGCGACCAGCAGCTTAAATGGCAGACTGTTGAAAAAAGATGTTTTTTTCATTGGAAAACCTCCTCGGATAGTATAAAATAAAGCCAGAGTTTATTATAAAGGTATTTGATAAAAATCACAAGGAGGGTCAAATGATTTATCTGGATAACGCGGCTACAAGCTTTCATAAGCCGGACTGTGTGCCGCGTGCTGTGGTGGAAGCCATGCAGCATGCAGGAAACAGCGGAAGGGGCAGCAGCGGCGAAGCAATGGCAGCCTCAAGGCTTATTTTTAATACAAGATGCCAGATCGCAGAGATGTTTGACGTATGGGGACCGGAATGTGTGGCTTTTACATCCAATGACACGGAAGCGCTCAATATCGCCCTGCAGGGAACACTTCATCCGGAGGAGGGAACTATCCATGCGATCTGTACGGAGATGGATCACAACAGTGTGCTCCGTCCGCTGTACCGCCTGGAAAAAAAAGGCATGAAGCTTACGATCCTGCCGGCAGACCGCAAGGGACGGATCTCCCTTACGGAGCTTGAAGCAGCCATCCGTCCGGAGACGAAGGTGATCGTCTGTACCCACGCCTCCAATCTGACAGGAAATCTCAATGATATCCACGCCATCGGTGAGATCGCACAGAAGCACCAGAAGCTTTTTATTGTGGATGCTGCCCAGACAGCAGGAGTATTTCCGATTTCCATGAAAAAAGATCATATAGATATTCTTTGCTTTTCCGGACATAAGGGCCTTATGGGACCCCAGGGCACAGGCGCCATCTGCGTTCGGCCGGGGGTATCTGTGGAGCCTCTGAAGGTAGGCGGAAGCGGCGTCCTCACCTTTCAGAGAGAGCATCCGCAGGATATGCCGGAGACACTGGAGGCAGGCACCCTGAACAGCCACGGGATCGCAGGTCTTGGCGCAGCCATCAGCTGGATTACCGAAAGTGGAACAGAACAGATCCGAAAAAGAGAGCAGCAGCTGATGTGGCGTTTTTATGACCAGGTAAAGGAAATTCCGGGAGTCACCCTGTACGGAGATTTTTCCCGGGAAGAACGCTCCCCTGTGGTGACTCTGAATATTGCAGAGATGGATTCGGCAGAGGTGGCCATGATCCTTGATGAAGAGTACGGGATCAGTGTAAGGGCCGGCGGCCACTGTGCACCGCTGATGCACAAAGCACTGGGAACCGAAAAAACAGGAGCCGTCCGCTTCAGCTTTTCTTATTTTAATACGGAAGAAGAGGTGGACACTGCTGCCGGGGCGGTAAAGGAGCTTGCCGCGGAATAAACAGCGAAAGACGGACAGAAAGGACACAGAGAATGTATCAGACAATATATGATGTGGTAGAAAAAAGAGGGCGTGTAAAAACAGGGATCCTTCTGAACGGAAAGGATGCCGGGCTGAAATATCTTTTGGAAGAAAGCAGCTTTTTTTATCCGGAGGGAGCAGAAAGAAATAAAGAAGCAGAAGAATTCCTGAAGGTTTCCGTGGAAGCAGCTGTGGAAACCGGTGTTGTGAAAAGCGGAGACCGGGAGATATTTGTGGAAACCTACGAGAAGAATCCCAGGCTGATCATACTGGGTGGCGGCCATGTTTCTCTTCCGGTAGCAGAGATCGGCAGGATGCTGGGCTTTCATGTAACAGTCATGGATGACCGGGAGGAATTTGTGACGGAGGAAAGATTTCCCATGGCAGATGAGAGGATCTTTGGAGAGTTTGATACCTTGTCCGACAGGATCCCTCCCTATGAAAATGCCTACTATGTAGTGGTGACACGAGGCCATCTGGGAGATTCCGCCTGTGCAAGAGCGATCCTTAAGAGACCTTTTGCATATTTCGGAATGATCGGAAGCAGGACAAAGGTGCGGATCACCAGGGAAAAGCTCCTGAAAGAGGGCTTTACGGAGGAACAGCTGGATCAGATTCATGCCCCCATCGGACTTCCCATCGGAGGACAGATGCCGGCTGAGATCGCCGTGAGCATCATGGCAGAGATCGTGCAGGAAAAGAACCGGCATTTCCGCACCTACTGTGATGAGGAGGTGGAGGCAGCAGTACGCCGCAGGACACCGGGAACCATGGTCACGATCATCGAGAAGAAGGGCTCCTCACCAAGAGGAACCGGGAGCAAGATGTTCGTATTCCGGGACGGAAGCACGGCAGGAAGCATCGGCGGCGGAAAAGTGGAGTTTGAAGCCGGAAAACACGCAGTAAATATCCGAAATACGGAAACAAAGGTTTACGAGCTGGGACAGGGGGCGGGAGATCTTGGAATGATCTGCGGCGGAACTGTCCGGGTGCTTTTTGAGCCGGTAAATATGTGAAAGAACCGGCCAGGACTTGCATAATATTGCAGAATCGTGTATATTGGACGCAGAGAATTTTTTACCGGCGTATAAGGAGGAATCAGATAAAATGAAGAAAAAATGTATTATGGCTTTGATAATAGGCGCGGCTTTCCTTGCACAGGGCTGTGGATATGAGGAAGGAACCGATGCAGTGGTAACAGTAGTAGATTCCACACCGACGCCGGAGCCCACAGAGAAGCCGAAGGCAACTGCAACACCTACACCGAAGGCAGCAGCAGATTCCACAGCAGACGGAGCAGCAGCGGCGGCAGACTCTACCACAGCCGGGGCAGCAGATCCCGCAGCACAGACAGCAGCTACGGAGCAGACCCCAAGCGGCATTAACGTACAGGCACAGGATGCCACCTATTATGCAGTGGAGGGTGTGAATTTACGTTCTGACGCCAACGCAGAGGCAGAATTTGTGGCAGGTGTCCTTTCCGGAGAATCCCTGAAGTGTACCGGTGTCTGTGACAATGGATGGATCCGTGTGGATTATAATGGCCAGACCTGCTACGCATCCGGTGATTATGTCAGCACAACACCACCGGTGGGCGCAGTGGCAGAAGATACTACCGCAGAAGATACTACCGCAGAAGCAGCACAGTAGAGCACAGACTACAGGTTTTGACCAGATCAGGGAAATCCTGATCCTGCTTCAATTGCAGATATCTCCTTGATATAATAAAAAACAGGCAGCTGTATCCGATGAAATACATCGATACAGGCAGCCTGTTTTTTTGTTTCGGCATATAGTCCGTTCAGAACACAAGGATCATGCCAGCGGATCGTACCCGCAGATCATTCCGGATAAACAAGACGGTCCGGCTTGATATCGTAGAGAACTTCGTTCAGGAATTTCTTTGCCAGATATTTTGCCATGCCAAGGTTCATATCCAGATAATTTCCACAGTCCTTGGGAGAAGCTCCCGGGATCTCACCCTCAAAATCGCGGATAAATTCAAACATCTCGATCATCAGCGGAACGATATCTCTGGATTCATAATCCCCGTTAAGAAGAAGATAATTTCCGGTACGGCAGCCCATAGGACCCCAGTAAATGACCTTCGGGCCAAACTCCTTATGGTTCCGCAGGAAGGTAGCTGCCAGATGCTCCATGGCGTGAAGCTCGGCTGTGTTCATAACAGGCTCCTCATTGGGAGAAGTCATACGGATATCGAAGGTAGTGATCACCTGATCTCCAACCGGATCCTTACGTGAAACGTATACGCCAGGCTGAAGCTTGATATGGTCAATGGTAAAACTTGTGATCTTTTCCATGTTGATTCCTCACTTTCTTATATGTACGGAGCCCATAATAAGCTCCATACATGATTTTAGCAGAGAACCGGAAGAGATACAAGGCAAAACAAAGGGAATCCTGCACCTGGTTCCGTGCAAAGTTGACTTTATGAAAAGATGATGTTAAACTGAGAAAAGCTTACAGGGGGAGAGTGAAAAGCTCACCTGAAAATGCCGGAACAGGCGTTTTCGGGATCTGATAAGGAGGACTTATAAATATGAAACGTAAGGTTTTAGCCGTATTATTTGCGACAGCTCTTACCGCAGGAATGCTTTCCGGATGCGGAAGCACAGACAGTACTTCTGACAAAGCAGACCAGAAGGAAGAATCTCTGGAGAAAGAAACCTCAGAAGGACAGACGGGCGTAGATGAAGAGACAGCAGCCAATGCAGTATCCGAGGAGGAGGCTGAGGCGGCAGGCTTTTCAGACCATGAAGAAAGCGCCGATGATCAGGAGGCTTCCGGTGATGCAGAGGACACTTCACATGAAACCGAAGCTTCTGCAGACAGCTCCGCAGACAGTACAGAGGATACAGACAGCGCAGACGGAGAATTTTCCGATGGTTCCGAGGATGCACAAATGGCAGGAACAACTGTGATCGATACCAGCCAGCAGCTGACAGGAACCCATCATGCTGCCATCACCGTAAAGGATTATGGCGAGATCGATGTAGAGCTGGATGCAGACACCGCACCCATCACAGTCACAAATTTTGTAAAGCTGGTACAGGACAATTTTTATGACGGTCTGACCTTCCACCGGATCATTGACGGATTTATGATCCAGGGCGGAGATCCAAACGGAGACGGAACCGGCGGAGCAGAGGATACCATCAAGGGCGAATTTTCCAGCAATGGAGTGAAGAACGATATTTCTCATGTAAGAGGAACCATTTCCATGGCCCGCAGCACAGATCCGGACAGCGCAAGCTCCCAGTTCTTTATCGTACAGTCCGATTCCACACATCTGGATGGCGACTATGCTGCATTCGGACACGTGACCTCCGGGATGGACATTGTAGATCAGATCTGCAAGGATGCCAAGCCGACAGACGGCAACGGAACCATTGCAAAGGATCAGCAGCCGGTGATCGAGAGTATCCGTATGGTTGACTGACAGGAGGGACAAGGATGCTGAAAGGGAAAACAGTGCTTCTTGGCATCACAGGAAGTATTGCTGCATACAAGATCGCATATCTGGCAAGTGCATTACATAAGCTTCATGCAGATGTCCATGTACTGATGACAGAGAATGCAACGAACTTTATCAATCCGATCACATTTGAAACACTGACCGGGAATAAATGCCTGGTGGATACCTTTGACCGGAACTTTCAGTTCCAGGTAGAGCACGTATCCATTGCCAAGAAGGCAGATGTTGTGATGATCGCACCGGCCAGTGCAAACGTGATCGGAAAGCTGGCCAACGGCCTTGCGGACGATATGCTCACTACTACGGTAATGGCCTGCAGGTGTCAGAAGATCCTTGCACCGGCCATGAATACCGCCATGTATGAGAATCCCGTGGTGCAGGATAATATCCGGAAGCTGCAAACCTACGGATATGAGGTGATCACACCGGCCAGTGGCTACCTGGCATGCGGGGACACTGGAGCCGGAAAAATGCCGGAGCCGGAAACCCTTCTGGAATATATCCTGAAGGAAGCTGCCTTCCAGAAAGATCTTGCCGGCAAAAAGCTCCTGGTAACGGCAGGACCTACCCAGGAGGCCATCGACCCGGTCCGCTGTCTCACCAACCATTCATCCGGAAAGATGGGATACGCCATTGCAAAAATGGCCATGCTCAGAGGAGCGGAGGTTACGCTGGTAAGCGGACCTACTGCCATTGAGCCGCCCCTTTTTGTGAAGGTCGTACCTGTGACATCCGCCAGAGATATGTTCGAGGCAGTCACCGGTTTAAGTGATGAACAGGATATCATCATCAAGGCTGCCGCAGTGGCAGACTACCGTCCGAAGCAGGTCAGCAAAGACAAGGTTAAGAAAAAAGACGATCAGGCTTCCATAGAGCTCGAGAGGACAGACGACATTCTGAAATATCTGGGCCAGCACAAAAAGCAGGGCCAGTTCCTCTGCGGATTTTCCATGGAGACCAGAGACATGCTCCGTAATTCCAGAGCCAAGCTTGAGAAGAAAAACCTGGATATGGTGGCAGCCAACAACCTGAAGGTAGAAGGCGCCGGATTCCAGGGAGATACCAATGTCCTGACTCTTATCACACAGGATGAAGAAGTGTCACTCCCGCTTATGAGCAAGGAGAATGCAGCGTTAAAGATCCTGGATAAGATCCTTCTGCTTACCACAAAGGCAGAAGCATAGATACAGAGCCGGTCAGAGAGCCGGTTTTAACAACGAAAAGCGGAACAAAAAGATCACCGCTTTCCATCACCGTATTGTATCCGCAGAAAACGCCGGGAAATGCTGTATTTCCGGAAATATTCACAGAGCGGAACGGTAACAAGGAGGAGAAGAAATGAAAAACAACAGATTTACAACAGCGCAGCTTACATTACTGGGCCTGATGGCAGCAATCCTTCTGCTGATGGCCTACACACCACTGGGATATCTGAACATCGGGCCACTGGCCATTTCCTTTAACGTGATCCCGGTAGCCATCAGTGCAGTCGTCCTTGGACCTGTAGGAGGAGCCGTGGCAGGTGCGATCTTCGGCCTGACCAGCTTTCTCCAGTGCATAGGAGTAGGCGGCTCCAGTGCAATGGGAGTTGTGCTTTTCGGTATCAATCCGGTATTTGCCTTTATCCAGCGCTTCATCCCACGTCTTCTGGACGGTATCTGCCTCGGATATATTTTTAAAGGCATGCGAAAGGTCAGCAATACCTATGTGGCATGTGCAGTAACCGGATTCTTTTCCGCATTCCTGAATACACTGTTCTTCATGGCAGCACTTGTAGGACTGTTCGGAAATACCGATTATGTAAAAAATCTGATGGGCGGTCATAACATCATCATCGGCTGCTGTCTCATGGTAGGGATCAACGCAGTATGCGAAATGATTTCCTCAACAGTGATCACAGGAGCAGTGGGAGCTGCACTTTCCAAGGCACATCTGATCCCATCCGCACAGATCAGCCGTGAGAAGACAAAAGCATAAAGACAGGGAAAATAAAATTATGATATTAGCAATTGATATTGGAAATACCAACATAGTCGTGGGCTGCATCGATGATCAAAAAACATACTTCATCGAGAGACTTGCTACCGTAAGAACAAAAACAGAACTGGAATATGCCGTAGACCTGAAAACCTTACTGGAAATCTACCACATCAAAAAGGCAGACATAGAAGGCTGTATCATTTCATCTGTAGTCCCGCAGATCACCAACATTGCCAAGCTGGCAGCAGAAAAGATCCTCAAAAAAGAAGTCATGGTCCTGGGACCAGGAGTAAAAACAGGTCTGAACATCATGATGGACAACCCCGGACAGCTGGGCGCGGATCTTGTGGCAGACGCTGTGGCAGGATTAAATGAATATCCGGTTCCGTTTATTGTGATCGATATGGGAACCGCCACTACAGTTTCGGTTGTCAACAGCAAAAAGCAATACATTGGCGGAATGATCCTTCCTGGCATCGGAATATCCCTGGATGCACTGACAGCCAGAGCATCCCAGCTCAGCGGGATCAGCATCGATGCCCCGAAGCATGTGATCGGGCGCAATACCATCGAATGCATGAAAAGCGGCGTGCTCTACAGCAACGCAGCAGCCATCGACGGGATCATAGACCGGGTGGAAGAAGAGCTTGGTGAGAAAACAACCGTGATCGCAACAGGCGGTCTTGCAAAAAAGATCATTTCTCACTGTAAGAAAGAAATCATTCTGGATGAGGACCTTCTGCTCAAGGGACTCCTTGTGATCTACAAAAAAAATAAATAAAAACAAAAAAATCAGCTGCCGGTGCAGGAAATACCTACCGGACAGCTGATTTTTTTACTGTAAAAATGCTCTGCGGAAATCCTCAGGCACAGGTGCCAGGAAACACATAGGCTCCCCGGTGATGGGGTGAGCAAATTCCAGCTGGAAGGAATGCAGGGCCTGGCGTCCGATCCGGTCAAAAACCGGATGATACAGAAAATCCCCCGGCAGCGGACAGCCGATATACTTCATATGCACCCGGATCTGATGAGTCCGCCCCGTATCCAGATGTAGCTCCACAAGAGCATATCCATTGCTGACTGCAAGACGCTCATAATGAGTCACGGCAGCTTCCCCACGCTCAAAATTAACCTCCCTTGTGATCACAGAAGCATCCATTCTCGCAACAGGAGCGGAGATCGTCCCCCTTTCCGGCGGGATCCCGTCAGTAAGTGCAAGATACGTACGTCGGATCTGGCGCTGCTTCATCTGGGCAGAGAGAAGAGCCCCGCTCAGAGGGTTCTTGGCCAGCACCAGCACCCCGGTGGTATCCCTGTCCAGCCGGTTGATGCAGCGGTAGACAAAAGTTTTTCCCTGCTGCTTATAATACCAGGCAACACCGTTGGCAAGCGTATTCTCGTAGTTCCCCGCAGACGGATGCACAGGCATATCAGCAGGCTTGTTCAGCACAAGGATATCCTCATCCTCATACAGGATATCCAAAGGCAGCGGCACCGGAATAATGGAAGGCTCCGTTCCGTCCCCGGTCTCTTCCGGAACAAGGATCCGAAGAACATCCCCCTCCCTCAGGACCGTTCTGCCAAAAGCCGGCTGCCCGTTCAGCAGGATCGCCTGCTCCGCCCGCTTCATAGTAGTCAATATATGTTTGGAAAAACCCTTCTTCCGAAGAAATCCAAGAACATTTTCCCCGGAATCCCCGGTTGAGATCGTATAGGTAATAATTCTCTCCATAGAAAAAAATCCTTTTCTGAAATTTAGCAGGCCAAAAGCCAGATCAGGCGGCCTGCGGGTATAGTATAGCATTTGGGCATGGAAATGTCGATTAGACATAAAAAAAGAGCTGGTACAAGAGGAAACATCCTTGGACAGCTCGTGGATTATGGGAAATGTGTCGCTTATTATCTTCATTAGTCACAGACCAAAAAAGATATATTTTACAGCCATATGTAAGAATACCATTGATATTTTCCTTTGTCAAGGCGTGCCAAAGACATGAAGCATGCTAATAATGTCGTTTTTTAAGCATCATATGCAGCAGTTTTCTATCAAAAAGTAAATAAACAGTCTGATAATCATCGAAATCTAACATTAGTGGTCACTAAAAGTGGTCACTTTTTTCTTGCGCAAATCCGCGTAAAATCAATACTTTTCAGGCATTTTCCTCTTTTCTTTCCAATTATTAGTGGTCAAAATCGTGGTCAGCTGTGCCGGAAAAGCCAGCATTTAACAGTGTTTCAGGCTTTTTTTCGCTAATGAAGATATTAAGCGATACCTGACAGCAGAAAGAGATGCCATGAAAACAGGATACAGTATCAAAACATGGAAAATGCGGCTCTTTTGTCCGGAAAAGCAGATGATCGAAATAACCGAAGCCCTGTATCGGGAAGCCGTAGCCTTTTACTATGAGCTCCTGAAAGAAAGCGAAGAGCTCTGGGCCGAAAATCTGCTGACCATCCAGGGACATCTGGAAAAACTCACTGTTCCCGGAAGAGACGGAAGAGAACCAAAGTACATCCCGCCAGGCGGAAAGCTCCCCGTTTACTTTCGGAGATCTGCTATGAACAAAGCTGCAATGGCAGTAAAGACCGCAGCAAGCGCAGAAAGCTTCCCCGAAAAGATTGATGCCAACATCACCTTTTTCAAGGGAATGTACAAAGACCTGACAGACACCTCCGTAGTGCTGAAGCTCTGGAACGGAAAGAAATGGATCTGGGTACTCTGCGGACTTACAGGACGCCCTTTCCCCAAGGAAGCAGCGATCCTTTCACCGACACTGGTCCATGAGGAAAAATGGCTCATGTTCCATGTCCCTGTCAAGCAGGAAAACTCCGATGCCCGGACAGCAAAAGAACGAATGCAGGAAGGCGCCAGAGTATGCAGCGTCCGCTTTACCAATACGGACAGCTTTGCAGTATGCACAGTTCTGGATGAAGGATCCAGACAGCTGGCTGTAAAAAACTGCAGAGGCGGAAATGCATACCGACATCATTGCAAAGCTTTGCTGAAAAAAGTAGAAGCATCCAGGGCATTTACCGATAAAGACAACGTCAGTCAGCCAAACAGGAAATATTACATGCATCTCAAGCACCTGAATGAACATTATGCACATCAGGTCAGCAAGGAGATCATAGATTTCTGCAAAGAAAAACACACCGGGATACTGGTACTGCCGGAGTATGATGAAGATTTTTCCAGGATATCCATGTACAGAAGCGGCAATTATTCGCCCCTTCACTTAAGTATCCGCATCCGGAATTATCTGAAATACAAAGCCTGGGCAGAAGGAATCCTGGTACTTGAGCTGCGCGCCGACGGAACAGAAAAGCAATGTTCCATCTGCGGAGCCACCGGAAAAAAACAGGGCAGCGTATTCATTTGCCAGAACGGCCATCAGGTCAACCGCTTCCTGAACGGCGCCCGAAACCTGGGCCGCAAATGCCAAGAAAGCTTCCGGAAAAACAACAAACCAAGTTAATAAGCGGCAGAAATGCCTCTTATATATAAATGCTGAGTGATCAGCAAGAGAGGAAGCGCCAGTGACGCCTCCTTTCCGGTTGAATACCGCCAGGCGGCCCAACGCAGGCGTCGCCGAAGAACTGTGCCCTTGTGGTGCGGGGTGTATTCGAAGTTATAAGAATGTGAAATGCTGAAATCGGACGTCATTGCAGGGTATACAGGGTTCGACTGTATAAAACAGCACTTCGATTATAGAGGAATAGAGACGAATGTAAGAGGAGATAGAGGAAATGGGACAGATTAAAGTTGAGAAAAATGTAGGCGGTATCGAAGGTCTCTGCGTTATTGAGCCCGCTGTTCACGGTGATGCTCGTGGCTATTTCATGGAAACTTACAACAAAAAAGATATGAAAGAAGCTGGTATCGATATCCATTTCGTGCAGGATAACCAGTCTATGTCCACGAAGGGCGTGCTGCGCGGTTTGCATTTCCAGAAGCAGTATCCGCAGTGTAAGCTGGTACGCGCCGTGCGCGGAACTGTGTTTGATGTCGCTGTTGATCTTAGAAGCAATTCTAAAACTTATGGCAAGTGGTATGGTGTGACCTTGTCTGCTGAGAATAGGAAGCAGTTTCTCATCCCAGAAGGTTTTGCGCATGGCTTCCTGGTTCTGAGCGACGAGGCAGAGTTTTGCTACAAAGTCAATGACTTCTGGCATCCGAATGATGAGGGTGGCATGGCTTGGAACGACCCGGAAATTGGCATTGAGTGGCCGGAGCTGAAGGGCGAATACAAGGGCAGTGCAAGCGCAGAGGGCTATACGCTGGAAGATGGTACGGCACTGAATCTGAGTGATAAGGACCAGAAGTGGCTTGGACTGAAGGATACTTTTAAATTTTGATGACTATTTGTAGTATGGAGGATTCTACTCATGGCAGAGAAAAAGAAAATACTGTACATAGTCGAAGCTATGGGCGGAGGCGTTTTTACTTATATAGTTGACCTTGCCAATGAGCTTGTCAATTCTTATGATATGTACATTGCTTATGCAGTGCGGAAACAGACACCACAGAACTATAAAGATTATTTTGATAAAAGGATTCATCTGATTGAAGTCAAAAATTTTGGACGAGCAATCGATCCGTTGAAAGATGTCGCGGCATTTTTTGAAGTAAAAAAAATAGCGGCGGAAATCAAGCCTGACGTGATTCATTTGCATAGTAGCAAAGCTGGTGCAATTGGTCGAATGGCTTTTGATGGAAAGATTCCGATGTTTTATACTCCGCATGGTTATAGCTTCTTGATGGAAGATTACAAACCGATGAAACGCAGAATGTTTAAGCTGATCGAGTCAGTGTGTGCGAAGAGAAATTGCACGACTATCAGTTGCAGTGTGGGTGAGCATCAGGAATCTTTGAAACTTACCAAACATGCTACTTATGTAAATAATGGCATCAACATGGCAGAACTTCAGAAGATTGTTGATAAAACAGAAAAAGTAGAACACCCATTTACGGTTTACACACTGGGTAGAATCTGTTATCAGAAAAACCCTACACTGTTTAATGAGATAGCCGAATCACTTCCAGATGTGAAATTTGTCTGGATTGGTGATGGTGAGCTTCGAGGTGAGCTTACGAGCAAGAATATCGAAATCACAGGATGGGCTGATCGAAGCACTGCAATTAGATATGCTGTCAATGCAGATGCTTTTCTTCTTCCTAGTAGGTGGGAGGGTCTACCGATATCTTTGCTGGAATCCATGTATATGAAGAAAATATGCGTGGTAAGTAATGTAATCGGCAATCGTGATGTCATTCACAATGATGAGAATGGCTTTGTGTGTACGAAAGTGAAAGACTTTGTAAAAGCTATTGAAGAATGCCAGGGTGAAAATGGAAAACTGATAGAGCGAGCATATCAGGATATATTGAAGATGTATAACACAAAGGTGATGGCTGAACAATATAGTAAAAAATATGAAATGGCTATAAATAAACTGGGGGGTACAGTCTAATGTAAGGCTGCCTGAATACATGATGGCAGGCAAGCCTATTGTGGCAAGCAAGGTGGATGTTATTCCCAATATTGTTTGGAACGAGGAAAACGGACTGTTGGTTGAAGTAGATAATGCGACAGAAGCAAGTGAGGCTATGATTCGATTATATAGGAATGCAAAGTTCAAACAGAACCTTGTAATCCAGGGAATAAAAGATGTTTATAGCAAATTTGACACGCAGAGAGTTGCAAAGGAACATGAGAAATTATTTGAGGAATTGGTGAGGTAGATGAAAGAACTCGAACAGCCGTTAATCAGCATAATTGTGCCGGTTTACAAGGTTGAAAAGTATTTGAAAAGATGTGTGGATAGCATTCTGACACAAACGTATCAGAATATGGAAATTATATTGGTGGATGATGGATCACCGGATAACTGCGGTGCTATCTGCGACAGGTATAAAGAAACTGACAATCGTGTTGTGGTTATTCATAAGAAAAATGGCGGCTTATCCGATGCCAGAAATACGGCAATTCCGTTGGCTAAGGGTGAGTACATTAGCTTTATTGATAGTGATGATTGGATTTCATCATATTATGTAGAGCATTTATATGAGGCGGTTGCCAAATGTGATGCAGATATTGGGATAAGCTGGTTTGAAAATGTATTTGAAGGAAAAGCTCTGCAATCAAAACCTGAAGAACTGCTATCGAACTATGAATGTTTGACGGCAGAAGAATGTCTGAAAAAGCTACTATACCAAAATGGCGTTGAAGTTTGCGCCTGGGGAAAACTGTATAAAACACCACTTATCAAGAATTTAAGGTATCCTGTCGGAAAACTGTATGAAGATATACCTGTTACATACGAAGCTGTAAAGCAAAGCAAAAAAATAGCTGTGATAGGAAATGTAGATTACTATTATTTTCAAAGAACAGACAGCATTCAGAACATTGCATTTAATGTGAGGAAGATGGATGGAATAGAGCATTGCCACAATATGATGAAAGCTGTTGAAGCGGATTTCCCTGAGTTGAAAAATGCTGCGGAATGCCGATATTTCAGCACGGTCTGTAATATTCTCTTCCAAATTAAAGACGATAAACATGAGTCTATAAGACAGCCACTATGGAATGAAGTGCTCAAGTATAGAAAAGATGTTTTATTTAATGCCGAAGCAAGAAAAAAGGCGAGAATAGCAGCAGCAATCTCTTATATGGGATATAAGATGTTAGCGTTTGCTTATAAAAAGACCCAATGGAGAGGATAACTGAAAGGATTATGAGGACAGTATAGATGGAAAGTCTTGCTATTTTACTTATTATATTGATTTTTTTGCTGATGGTCAGTTATATCCTTTGTGATAGAGATATGATGACTCCAGATGTTTTATATATTGCTGGTTTTGTATTGGCAGTGATTGCTGCGTCGATGAATGTATCTGCGTGGGGAATTGATTTGTCATCAAAAACTATAATGATTATTCTGATAGGCGCTTTAAGCTTTATAAGTGTTGGAATGCTTTATAGACTCTCCCATAAGAAATATGCGTTTCGAGGATGCGTAGAAATAGAGCATATTCAAGTCGCAAGATGGAAAAATGTACTTGTGATAGCATTTGGAATTCTTACGATGATTTTATATTACAAAGAAGTTGTTCGACTGTCAGCATATGCGGATCCGTACTGGAAGTCGTTTGGCGTAATGGTAGCGTATAAACAAGTTATTTCGTATGGTAATGTGTCGTTGAATCCGATTGTTAATCAGATGACAAAGATGGTGTATTCATTTGGATATGTCTATATGTTTATATTTGTGAATAATGTCTTTGCATCAAAAGAAAATCATCGGATTAGAAGAAATGTGGAGTATTTGATTCCAGCATTTCTTTTTGTGGCAATGTCAATTATTAAAGGGAATCGCATTGACATTATGCAGCTTGTTGTGATGGCCGTTTTTCTGTACTACATGTTTTTTCATCGTAAAGTGGGATGGAACAAACACTTAAGTGGGAAAATGCTAAAAAAAGCTATTGTGGTTTTTGTGGTAGGAATGGTGCTTTTTTACTATATGAAAGAGTTGGTAGGAAGAGTAAGTTCACTTAATTTTCTTGAATACATAACTCAATATATTGGAGGTTCCATTCAATTACTTGATCAATATGTTCGTGAGTTCAGTCATGTTACAGATGTTCCGTTTGGCGAAACACTAACGGGTCTAATAACAGGATTGAGAAAACTGGGATTGACAACAGCCTCTTTGATGAAGCAGTTGGAATTTAGATATACTCCAACAGGCATTTATCTTGGTAATGTTTATACTGCATTACGAAGATACTACAATGACGCAGGATGGATAGGTGTTGTGGTGTTTCCGGCAATATTATCTCTAATTATGAATGTGTTTTATAGAAAAGTGCGGTTGTACAAAGATAATACAATAAAACATGTATACAATACTGTCGTTTATGCTAGCCTTTTGTATGTGGTTCCTTTTCAAGCAATGGAAGATTCGTTCTATATTAACAAAGTGACCATTGGCTATGTAATGGAATTGGTCATTCTTTATGTATGTGTGTTGTTTGTTTTCAAAAAAGTAAGATTGAAATTGAAATAGGAATGCTAAATGAAAAATAGAAATATAAATATTGACATCATAAAAGGAATCGGAATAATCCTTATGGTTGGAGGGCATTGCGGAATGCCTTTCACGCATTTTATTTATCTGTTTCACATGGCTATTTTCTTTATGGCATCTGGGTACTGCTTTAATGCGTCTAATTCTGAGACTATGCAGGATGTTTTAAGCTTTGTTAAGCGGAAATTTAAGGGATTGTGGTTTCCATATGTGTTATGGACGGCAGTGTTTTCGTTGCTGCATAATGTATTTATTAAAACAGGAATTTATTTTCCAGATCCTTGGTCGATTAGTGAGATTGAGAAAAATATTATAAAAAGCTTTTTTCTGCATGGACATACACAGCTTGGCTCTGCACTTTGGTTTATTTCAACATTGATGCAGATAGCGGTACTATATTGTTGCATAGATTATGTAATAAAGAAAGTAGCAGCCAGTAAAAAGGCAAACTTTTTACTACAAGGAGCTGTTTCAATAGTATTTCTGGTAATCGGATATAGATGCGCTCTGACAGATTCTATCTGGGGAGGGGTAAACAGAGTGTTATCTTATTACTGTTTGTTTTATTTGGGAGCGATAGTGAGAGAACTTCAAAAGACCGTACGCATCGAAAAATATCATTATTGGAAAATGGTAGTTGCATTTCTGATTTTGGTTCTTTGCAATCAAATCGGAAGCATTGCATTGGATGAGAATAGATACGAAAATCCGGCCTTTCTGTTAGTAGTGTCCATTTGCGGATGGGTACTGTTGTACGAAATTGCACAGGAACTGAAGAAGAAAAAGCTGCTGTCGGATGCAATCGTTTGCTGTGGACAAAATTCGATGGCGATAGTTGTACTGCATTTCCTGTGCTTTAAGATTATCAGCCTTGTTGGTGTAGTAGTCTATAATCAGCCCAGAGAAAGGATTGCAGCATTTCCCGTATTGTACGAGCAGGGAGCTTGGTGGATTGTTTATATGTTTGCGGGGATTATTGTTCCAGTGCTCTTAAGCGTGATGTGGAAAAAAATGAAAGGAAAACAGGAGAAAAGATATTCAGTGGTGAAATAAATGGACAGAAAGTTGCAAAAAGGAATCGTAGCAGTTTTAATTGCTAATTTGGTAAATGTTGCCTTTAGCTTGGCAACAAACTTTTTATTACCTAAATACTTGTCAATCGAAAGCTATGCCGGAATAAAGGAATTTCAACTGTATGTGTCCTATGTTGGACTTTTTCATTTGGGATTTGTTGATGGTATATATTTGAAATACGGCGGTAAGACTTTGGAAAAAGATGTTGATAAAGAGTTTTCTACGGATTTGTCAACGATGTGCATTTTTCAAACGGCTACTACCATCGCAGTCTTGTTGGTTGCAATAATACTCAGAAATCGTATTCTGGCCTTTTTTGCAATTTCTATCCTGCCACAAAATATGAGCAATTATTTCAAGTTCTTGTATCAGGCAACAGGAGAATTTGATCTCTATGGTAAGGCAATGAATCTGACCACTATTTCAACATTTGTGTTGAATATGGTGCTGCTTTTTGTTCTTCGGACAGATAGCGTTTTTTGGTACATTGCGGGCTATGTGGTTCTTTACTTCCTTATCTGGATCGTACTGGATGTGTATTTTAAAAAGAATCATGTTCTGCAAAAAGGAACTTTGTTTTCATTCAATAGCTTTCTTTCAAATATCAAAGCAGGATTTTTGCTGACGTTAGGAAATCTATCATCAATTTTTCTCACCAGTATGGATCGTTGGTTTGTAAAAGCATTGATGGATACACTGGCATTTGCACAATATTCATTTGCAGTTAGTGTTGAGAACTTTTTGAACCTTGCGATAACTCCGGTTACGACGACATTATATAATTATTTCTGCCGCGTCAGCGATGAAGGAGAACATAGAAAAGTGTTCAATTATGTGGCGGTGTTTGCAACCATTATTCCGGCAGCAGCATTTCCAGTAAAATTCATTCTGGAAGTTTTTTTGACCAAATACATTGAATCGTCTGCGGTTGTGTTTTTGCTCTTTTCCGCGCAGATATTCTATACCGTGATAAGAAGCATTTATGTGAACTTGTATAAAGTACAGCGAAAACAAAAAGTCTATTTTGTCAAACTGGTGATCATTCTGGCTATTGGCTTTGCGCTTAACTGCGGATGTTATGCAGTCATTCATGTAAAAGAAGCATTTGCGGTTGGAACATTGTTGTCGGCAATCGTATGGTTCTTTATTTCCAAAACGGATTTTAAGTATCTGAAATGTTCTAAAAAGACGGAATTGTACTTGTTTGTACAGCTTATCCTGTTGCTGACTTTTGGATTTATGTTGCCATCGGTTATCGGCTGCATAGCTTATGTGGTTGCAACAATTGTATCGTTAGGAATACTAATGAATGGGACGTTGCGTGATTTAATGGAGATAGGAATTAAAATGATAAATAAGAGGAGAAAATAAAATGAAGCTTTCGATTGTGCTTTCTACATATAATGGGAAAGCGTATATAATAGAGCAGCTTGATTCAATTCTTAACCAAACCAGAAAAGCAGATGAGGTGTTGATTTTTGATGATGGCTCTACCGATAATACACCACAGATAGAGCTATTTTAATGGGTATGTCCGGCTATTTTATACCGTTCATGCTAAAGATCAGAGAAAAACGCCATAACGTAAATATTTACTCATCGGTAGCCTTATGTATTTGCAGAGATTTCGCTTAAAAAAATCTTCCTTTTACCCCCAGCGCTTATAAAGTAAAACAGGGAATATTAATACTGGAGAAACATTGGGGTCTGATTCCATGAAAAAGAAATAATCTTTTTCTAAAGAAACTATTAACGAGAATGAGAGAATAGGCTACTAGCACTGCTTTAATAATTACACAAATCTTTGTGGAAGGCACGTTGGGCAAGCTTCAATGGAGGAGATATTATGAAAACAACATTACTTATCATGGCAGCCGGCATCGGTAGCCGCTTCGGAACAGGAATCAAACAGTTAGAGCCGGTGGATGAGGCCGGACATATCATCATGGACTATTCAATCCATGATGCGATTGAGGCAGGCTTCAACCATGTAGTATTTATCATCCGCAAGGATATTGAGAAGGAGTTCAAAGAGGTCATCGGTGATCGCATTGCCTCCATTTGCTCTTCTCACAATGTAACTGTGAATTATGCTTTTCAGGATATTAACGATATTCCGGGAACTTTACCGAAGGGTCGCACGAAACCCTGGGGAACCGGTCAGGCTGTGCTTGCAGCGAAGGACGTAATTAAAACTCCGTTCATTGTGATCAATGCAGATGATTACTATGGCAAGGAAGGCTTTAAGGCAGTCCATGAGTATTTGGTGAATGGTAGAAAGTCCTGCATGGCAGGTTTTGTTCTGAAAAATACGCTGTCTGATAATGGTGGTGTGACTCGTGGCATTTGCAAGATGGATGATCAGAACAATCTGACTGAGGTTGTGGAAACCAAGAACATCGTCAAGACTGCAAATGGAGCCGAGGCAGATGGAAAAGAGATTGACGTTGATTCTCTGGTTTCCATGAATATGTGGGGATTAATACCGGAGTTTTTGAATGTATTGGAAGAAGGCTTCAAAGAGTTCTTTGAGAAGGAAATGCCTGGCAATCCTCTGAAAGCGGAGTATCTGATTCCTATCTTCATTGGTGAATTGTTGGAACAGGATAAGATGACCGTGAAGGTTTTGAAAACCAATGATACTTGGTATGGTATGACCTACCATGAGGACGTTGCGGCAGTAAAGGACAGCTTTAAGAAGATGTTGGAGAATGGCGTGTATAAGGCTGATTTGTTCAGTGATCTGTAAACAATGATGAAAGAAATTATTAATTTACTCGGAAATATCTTCACCAACATCCTGACTGCACTTTATGAGCCATTCGGTTTTTCACTCCTGCTTTCTGTTTTGGCTATGTTTTTCTATCTGTATGCTTATGAACCTTCCGCAGCAGGTAGAGGCTGGAAGAATGTCATAGTAACATGGTATCAGAAGTTCAAAGAGAGAGTGTTCTTCCGGAAGTTGTTTTTATTGGCATTTGTGACTTCGATGATCTTGTTCAGAACGCTATTGAATCGGAATCTGTGGTTAAACCCTCTATCTGATGTTATGGGTGGTTGGGGGATTTGGAAAATAGAAAATGGAGAACAGAAGCTGACAACGGAGTGCATCGAGAACGTGATCATGATGGTGCCGTTCACCAGTATGGTTATATGGACATTTTAAGAGAAAGTAGACAGTAGCTGGAAGAAGATACTGTGGTATAGCGGAAAGATAGCGTTCATTTTTTCGATAAGCATTGATATGCTACATAGCTCTGGGACGGCGAACTCAAGTAGAAATAACGATTTAAGGAGAAAGAATATGAAAATGAAAACATCTGTCATAATGACAGTCTATAATGGCTCTAAATATTTATTGGAGATGCTTGAATCATTGAGAAAACAAACTAGAGCTATTGATGAACTTCTCATATTTGATGATCGTTCAACTGATTCAAGCCAAATGATAATAAAGACTTATATTTCTAAATATAGGTTGAATAATTGGAAACTAGTTGTAAATAAAGAAAACAAAGGATGGGAAAAAAATTTTACAGATGGAATAAGTACAGCTACAGGAGATATCATATTCCCATGTGATCAGGATGATATATGGCATCTTGATAAAATTGAAAAAATGTCAACTGCGTTTGAAAATAATGATGACATTCTTCTTTTGGTATCTGGATATCATGCCTTCAGTGAAAACGGCGGGAAAATGGCTACTCAACAAAATGTACGGACGGAATCGGAAGATATAGTAAGTAAGATTGTATTTGACGAGAAATACTATCAAATACTCAGGCCAGGTTGTACAATGGCTTTTCGAAAAGAAATCATGCCTGCTTTTAAAACTTTATGGAAGGAAGGTACTCCGCATGATGCATTACTTTGGTCGATTGCTTCGATACAACAGAGATTATATTTATATCAAGGGACATTTATAGAATATAGAAGACATGATTCTAATGCGTCAAAGAATATATCACATGGATATAAATATAAAGTTAATGAGATAGAACGTACTGCATTAGTGAATGAATGGTATTTAAGTACATATGATGGGGATTTGCAAAAAAGAAAAACAATTGAATGTTGTACAAAGTGGTGTGATTTTAGAAAAAAACTTATTGTTGACAAGAAATTGGTTTACTGGATTAGATTGTGGCCTTTGAAAAAATATTATTTGAAACCTAAAAAGTATTTAGGTGATTTGTATTACTATCTCGTCAGATTGGGGATGAAAGAATGAAATTTGCTTATTTGATTATGGCCCATAATGAGCCATATGTATTGGAAAAACTTATTCGAATGTTAGATTATCCGGATAATGACATATACATTCATATAGATGAAAAATCGCAGTTAATCAACAAAGATGCTCTTTACACAAATTCGGCACATTTGGTAGTAATACCGTCTCGAAATGTGACGTGGGGAGGAGTAAGTCAAGTAAATATTATTTTAGATCTTCTTGCAGAAGCACTTAAAACTCAACATGATTATTATCACTTGATTTCTGGTGTAGACCTTCCTTTGAAAAAGCATTCAGATATGGTGGCATTCTTTGAGAATAACAACGGAAAAGAGTTTATAGGTATTACACCGAATTGGGCAGAAAGCCCCTCCATTGCTAAAAGATATGAGTTACATTGGTTTTTTCAAGATAAAATTGGGAAAAAGAAAAATATTCTTTGGGTGCTATCAAGAATTATCACAAAAATTGAAATGATGTTTAGGTATAAAAGATATAAGAATGAGAAAATTCATTTTTATGGTGGGCCAGAATGGTTTAGTATAACTGGAAAAGCGGCAACTTATATATTGAATCATGGAGAATGGGCAAAAAATCGCTTTAAAGAAACAATATGTAGCGATGAAATCTTTGTACAGACAATTATTGGAAATAGTGCTTTTGCTGAGAATATCTATAATAAAGAAAGTGGAGATTCGTATGCTGAATGTTTAAGATATGCTAGATTTAATGGGCCTTCACCATTTGTTTTAAATATCGGGGACTATAATGTATTAGTTAATTCTAATTGTATTTTTGCCAGGAAATTTGGAACATCATTACCAGAAGAAAAAGAATTAGTTGATAAGATATTTGACATGTACAAATAGCACCGAATCTATTTTATTCAAAGTAAAATCAAGTAAGGAATACTTTCTACTACGATTAAAAAAATAAATATCATTATGAGAGAATAGCTGAAATAAAAAAATAGTGCCGTGTAGACTGAATTCCAGAGAGAATTGAAAGTTTACACGGTATATTTTAAATGCTAATATATAGTTTATAACGAAAATAAAAAACAAAAAAAGGAGTACAAGAAAAATGAACCTATCAAAAATACACCACATCGCCATCATCGTATCCAACTACGAATCTGCAAAGGATTTCTACGTAAACAAGCTTGGCTTCTCCGTCATCAGAGAAAACTACCGTCCGGAGCGCAGGGACTGGAAGCTGGATCTGCGTGTGGATGAGCACACGGAGCTGGAGATTTTTGCAGAACCAAATCCACCAAAGCGGGTGAGCCGTCCGGAGGCTTGTGGTCTGCGTCATCTTGCTTTCTGTGTGGAGAGCGTGGAGCAGACGGTGAAAGAGCTGGCGGAGGTCGGGATCGAATGTGAGCCGATCCGTATGGATGATTTTACAGGCAAGAAGATGACATTTTTTCATGACCCGGACGGACTGCCGCTGGAGCTGCATGAGTAAGAGGAAATGGAGCAAATGATATTTCGTAAGGCAGTAAAAGATGATTTTGACAATATTAAATCTCTGTACTGGGAGCTGATCGATCAGGAGCAGGGTGATCCATCGTTTCCACATTGGAAGAAGGGTATCCATCCTTCTGATGAAATGCTGTATAACAGTATTGGTAAGGAGGAACTGTATGTGCTGGCAGATGGCAGCGAGATTGCGGCCTGTGCGATAGTTAATAATGAAAAGGTGGATGGCTACGCAGATGTGCCGTGGCAGATCGATTCGGATGAGGTTATGGTCGTTCATGTTCTGGCAGTGCATCCGGAGCAGCGTGGTAAGGGTCTGGCCCGGAAATTGATGGAGCACATTGTAGGATCAGAAAGAAAAGCCGGAAAGAAAGCGCTGAGGCTTGATGTGATCGAGAACAATACAGCAGCAGAAGGTCTGTATCAGAAACTGGGGTTTCGGTACATCCAGACAAAGACACTTTTTTATGAGGTGGTTGGCGAGATGACCTTCAAAATGTATGAGCTGGTTTTGTGATCTATGGGTGAGAAAAGAGCGTATAAACCAAGAAGGCCTGGCGGTGGTCGCAGGAAATCTAAGCCGGAGTATGATGCCGGGAAGATCCTTAAGGAACTGATGGATCCGTCTGTTGTGCTTTATGAAGAGGGGATGTCTTTGCAGGCCATTGCAGATGAGCTGGGGCTGAATCCGATCAAGGTTCGGAAGTTGCTTATTACGGCCGGTGTGTATGCATCGGATGTGGCGGAGAAGGTGCAGGAGACCTTTGATGATTTCAGAAAAACACAGGATCATAAAGCTGCTGTCCTTTCAACTGCAAATGCTCTTGGTCTGTCCAGGTCCTCTGTTACTTCATATCTTCCGTACAAAAAGGGGGTGTATTTTCCATGCACAGCACCGGCAGATAAGATCAGTGTTGGAGCTGAGCGGCAGCGGAGGTACAGAGCGATGAAGCGGTGTAGGGATGAATGGGATGCCATTACTTAAAGGCGGCTTGTTATGTCGAATTTTTCTTCTTTATAATTTATCTGTATTGTGCTATATTAAAAACATCTGTAGAGGAACGAAAAAAGAAAGCGACAGTGTAGCAAGCTGGCGAAAGGAATGAATATAAAAAATGATAAATAAATTTTCCTGCCATAATTTTAGAAATATTCAGGCAGAGGATCTTGAGTTTGAGAAAATAAATATTCTGATCGGACCTAATAATTCGGGAAAGAGTAACTTCATAAAGGCATTAACTTTTTTTTCTGAAATGTTAAGAACTGGAAAAGAGGATAATTTGAAATCAGCTTTTTTAAATACAATTTCCAGAAATGGCTGGGATCATATGCGGAATAAGCAGGTTTCAGATTCAGAAGCAATTAACTTTTCCTGGGAGATTAATTTAAATGGCCAGCCGGTCAGATATCAGTTTTCTTTTAATGTGGGTGATTCCATTGAGAAATGCAACATTGTTTTGGAAGAATTGAATGCAGCGGAAAGAACTTCTAAATATACAGATGAGTTCAATTATTTCAGGTGTCATGATGATAAAATCGGAAAAGGGCGTTTTTCTACGGCTATCAGAAAAGGCCAAAAGAATCGAAGACTGGCATTTGATGTAGATAGTAAAGAGACGATCATCATGCAGTTTAAAGATATTCTGTTGAATAATAAGAGTATTTATGGAAGTGAGCTGGTAAGAGTTAATATTGCTCAGCTGTTATATGATCTGCAGAAATACTTTGATGGATTCAGCGTATATACAAGTGCTCAGTTTAATACCCGCAAGATGCGTGAGCCTGTAACCATCAAAAATCTGGATGATTTTCTGAATTATGATGCCGGTAATTTTACAAATGTGTTTAATCGTTATACTTCAGAGGATATGTTATGGAGAAGTTTGTTTGAAGACCGAATGAAAGAACTTATTCCGAATCTGAAAATGATCGATGCGGCAACAGCATATGATAAGTTGATTTTCAGAATGCTCTATAGCAGTGGTGAACAGTATGATCTGTCCGATGTTTCGGAAGGAACATTAAAGGGACTTATTCTTAATATGCTGATCAATATGCCGATGAACAGAGAAAGAGCATTGCTTGCGATTGATGAACCGGAAACGAATTTACATCCTGCCTGGCAGAAGGTGGTTGGAAACTGGATTCAGACGGCGGGTACTTTTAAGCAGTGTTTTATAAGTACGCATTCACCGGATTTTCTGGACGTATTTACAGAAGAATTCAAACATGGAAATGTTGCAGTATTTGTATTTCGTGATAAAGAAAAAATTAAAAAAATAACATATGCTGATATAGCGGAGGACCTTGGTGACTGGGAACTGGGAGATCTATACAGGACGAATGATCCGGCACTTGGAGGATGGCCATGGTAGATGTAATAGCGTGTTTTCTGACATGTGGATATACAGAAGCGGGAGCTATGCAGTTTTTTTTGAAAAAAATTAATGATAGATATGAATATAGACAGTGCCTTCCTAATAAGACCATAAAGAAAAAGGGAATGCCAAAGAAAATAGACGATAAAATGAGTGGACGTACAGGTGAGGCATTGCTGGAAAAGGTTTATGAGCTTATAGAAAAACACAGAGATGAGTATTCTCAATGCAGAGCAATTTTGGTGGAAGATGATCTTGATGGTAGATTTGCTGGATATTCACAGAAAGAGGTTGGAGAATATAACCGGAAGATCATAGAGAAGATTCAAGACAAACTGGGGAAGAAATTGCCTGTTTTTATGTTGTATGCTTCACCGGAGGCGGAGAGCTGGTTTATTGCCGACTGGGAGAACGGATATAAATATTTGTATTGCGATAGAGGTATCGTAGATGATGTAGAAAATGATGCCAGACAGTTTTTTGTATATCATCTGAAAGAATATATAGATAATGAGATTCTAAAGGAATATAAAAATAACATTGAAGAGTATGGCTATTTTGATGGTAAATATATCAAAATCAGTGATGAAATCATTGATGCAGTTCAGAGTGGTGTAAAAGAAAAAATCGGACAGCTTCCCAGAGCAAATAAAGATTATGTGGATCAGATCCGGAATTCAAGAAAGCTTTATTATTCCAAGAAACTTCATGGTCAGCGGATGCTGAAAAATATTCATCCGGATATTGTTGCTGACAAATGCAAACGCTTTTTCGGTGATACATATAAAGATTTATCCGAATTCTAAGAAGTCTGAATGCTACATAAAAAACACAAAATCCAAAGACTGCCGCAGGTTTCACACCTGCGGCATTTTGCAGTTTGTACAAAAAACACAGAAAATATATTGGAAAAAGAGCGGGAAAAGGGTATAATGTCAGAGAAAGTGTGATTGATAAAATACAGACGTTTTTTTCTGCTTTGTCAGGTCATAAATAAGTGAGGCGGAGGATGTAACAATGGAACAGCAGCATATGTTTACCAACCGGATGATCCGTAATCTTCTGGTGCCGGTAGTGCTGGAACAGATTTTGAATTCGATAATGGGAACCGCAGATACCATGATGGTCAGCAATGTGGGATCTGCGGCTCTTTCTGCGGTATCGTTGGTGGATTCCATCAATGTGCTTCTGATCCAGGCTTTTTCGGCGCTGGCAGCGGGAGGCGCCATTGTCTGCGCCCAGTATATCGGACAGAGGAATTATGAGAAGGCGAATATGTCTGCCAGGCAGGTGCTTTTTATCATCACAGCGATCTCTGTAGTGGTATCTGCAGTCTGTCTGATCTTTCAGAAGCCGCTTTTGAGGCTGATCTTCGGTGCGGTGGATGCGGATGTTATGCGTGCATCGGAAACCTATTTCTTTTTCACGGCACTGTCATTCCCCTTTATTGCGGCTTATGATTCTGCGGCTTCGATCTTTCGTGCCCAGGAGAATACCAAGGGGCCTATGGCCATCTCCATGATCTCCAATATCATGAACATTGGCGGAAACGCGGTTCTGATCTGGGTTTTCCATCTTGGTGTTGCAGGAGCGGCGATCTCCACACTGGTTTCCCGTATTTTCTGTGCAGTGGTTGTTCTCTGGCAGCTGCGTAAGGATCGTCAGCCTGTCGTTGTGAAAGATTACCTGAAGATCCGTCCGGACTGGAGCATGATCGGACGTATCCTGGGACTTGGGATCCCTTCGGGAATTGAGAACAGTATGTTTCAGCTTGGAAAGCTTGCCATCCAGTCTACGGTTTCCACACTGGGAACAGCAGCCATCGCAGCGCAGGCAATGACCAATATCCTTGAGAACCTGAATGGTATCGCAGCCATCGGAGTAGGTGTGGGCCTGATGACCATCGTAGGCCAGTGTCTTGGTGCCGGTCGCAAGGATGAGGCGGTCTATTACATAAAAAAACTCTGCGTCATTGCAGAGGCAGTTATTATCGTAAGCTGTCTGATCGTGTATATTTTGGTCAGACCGGTGACGATCCTTGGCGGAATGGAGAGTACCAGTGCGGAAATGTGCATCCACATGATCACATGGATCACCATCGTAAAGCCTGTGGTATGGACAATGGCGTTCGTGCCGGGGTATGGTCTTCGTGCAGCCGGTGATGTGAAGTTTTCCATGATCACCTCCTGCTGTACCATGTGGGCATGCAGGTTCTGTCTCTGTGTTTTCCTGATCCGTGTCCTGGGCTTCGGGCCTATGGGTGTCTGGATCGGAATGTTTGCGGACTGGACTGTTCGTGGAATTATTTTTACCTGGCGTTTCCACAGCCGCAAATGGCTGGAGCACAAGGTAATCTGAAAAGGAGGGCATCGTATATATGAAGAATGGACTGGAAGACCAGTATGTCATAAAAAACAACAAGCGCCTCCGTTATGGCTACACAACAGGCTCCTGTGCAGCCGGGGCAGCCAGGGGTGCAGTCCGGATGTTGCTCTCGGGAGAGACTCTTTCCGAGGTAGAGCTTGATACCCCAAAGGGGATCACTCTCACGTTACAGCTTCACGATATTACCCGGGGCGAAACCTATGTCTCCTGTGCGGTACAGAAGGATGCAGGGGATGATCCGGATACCACCAACGGGATCCTGGTCTATGTAAAAGCGGAGAAGTTTTCTATCTCAGCGGCAGAACAGGTCGGGCAGCAGCAGAAAACAGAGAAATCCCGGCCTCAGATCATCCTGGACGGAGGGATCGGTGTGGGGCGTGTCACCAAGCCGGGACTTTCCCAGAACGTGGGCGAGGCGGCGATCAATCCGGTTCCCAGAGCCATGATCCTGCGGGAAGCCGAAGAGGCGGCCCAGGAATATGACTACGAGGGCGGTCTGAAGCTTACCGTATCCGTTCCCCAGGGGGAGGAGATCGCGAAGAAAACCTTTAATCCCCGTCTTGGCATTCTTGGCGGGATCTCCATACTTGGAACCAGCGGGATCGTAGAGCCCATGAGTGAGAAGGCTCTGATCGAAAGCATCCATGTGGAGATGAAGCAGCATTTCTGCCAGGGAGAAAACTATATCCTGGTGACACCGGGGAATTACGGTGCGGATTATCTCAGGGAGCATATGTCCATTCCCTTTGAGAACAATATCAAGTGTAGCAATTATGTAGGGGAGACCATTGACATGGCTATTGATATGGGCGTAAAGGGCATTCTTTTTGTGGCTCATATCGGTAAGTTTGTAAAGGTTGCCGCCGGGATCATGAATACCCATTCCCACTGTGCTGACGGAAGGATGGAGGTTCTCTGTGCAAGTGCCATCCGTGCAGGGGGCTCTCTGGAATGTGCCAGAGAGATCCTGGAGGCGGGGACTACCGATGAGGCGCTGGCTGTTCTTGACAGCTATGGTATCCTAAAAGAGACTATGGCTGTGGTCATGGAGAAGATCCAGTTTTATCTGGACCACAGATCCTATGAGCAGATCCTTCTGGGTGCTGTGGTGTTTTCCAATGTATACGGACTGCTGGGGCAGACCCGGGATGCAGAGGAGCTGATCCATAAGATACAGGAGCAGGCAGTCGGGGTGAATGATATTTCATGACAGGAAACCCCAGTCCGGATGGAATTTTTTTAATTTCAGGACAAAATTTGATATAAATAACAGACAGGTTTTATCCTGTCTGGAAAATATAGTTAGGAGGAAAGAAATATGGCAGGTAAATTATATGGTGTAGGTGTAGGACCGGGAGATCCGGAGCTTCTTACCTTAAAAGCACTTCGTCTTGTAAAGGAGGCAGAGGTGATCGCACTTCCGGGACAGGTTCCGGAGGATACGGTAGCGTTTAAGATCGTGGAGGGGGCTTATCCGGAGCTTGGAAAGAAGGAGCTTCTTGCAGTTCCTTTTCCAATGTCCAAGGATCCTGAGGTGCTGAAAAGCTATCACGATGCAGGAGCAGAAAAAGTCAAGGCTGTCCTGGACCAGGGGAAAGATGTGGTATTTCTCACACTGGGAGATCCTACCGTGTATTCCACATATCTCTATATCCATCACAGACTTGTGGCTCAGGGCTATGAGACGGAGATCGTCTGTGGCATCACATCCTTCTGTGCAGTTTCCGCCCGTCTGAACACCGGACTTGTGGAGAAGGCAGAGCCTCTTCACGTGATCCCGGCTTCCTATCAGATCGAGGATGCGCTGAAGCTTTCCGGTACCAAGGTCCTTATGAAGGCCGGAAAGAAAATGAAGGATGTGAAGGCGGAGCTTCTTTCTCAGGGGGCAGAGGCCATGATGATCGAAAACTGCGGAATGCCGGATGAAAAGATCTACCGGACCGTGGAGGAGATCCCTGAGGATGCAGGATATTATTCCCTGATCATTATCAAAGAAAACAAAGACAGAAGAGAGGAATAGATTATGGTACATTTTGTAGGAGCAGGTCCGGGAGCACCGGATCTTATCACAGTAAGAGGTAAACAGTATCTGGAAGAGGCAGATGTGATCATCTATGCGGGATCTCTTGTAAATCCCCAGCTTCTGGAGTATTCCAAGGATGTGTGCACCATCCATAACAGTGCAAAGATGACCCTTGAGGAAGTGATCTCTGTTATGGAGAGAGCAGAGGCTGAAGGTAAGATGACCGTTCGTCTCCACACCGGCGATCCATGTATCTATGGTGCGATCCGTGAGCAGATGGATATCCTGGATGAAAAGGGAATCCCCTATGATTCCTGCCCGGGTGTCAGTGCCTTCTGCGGAGCTGCATCTGCACTGAACCTGGAGTATACACTTCCGGATATTTCCCAGAGTGTGATCATCACAAGAATGGAGGGAAGGACACCGGTGCCGGCAAAAGAGAGTATTCAGTCCTTTGCCGCTCATAATGCGACTATGGTTATTTTCCTCAGTACAGGTATGCTGGAGGAGCTGAGCCGCAGACTGGTGGAGGGCGGATACCGTGAGGATACACCGGCTGCCATCGTCTACAAGGCAACCTGGCCCGATGAGAAGAAGTTTATCTGTACAGTGGGTACTCTGGCGCAGACAGCAAAAGAGAACAAGATCACAAAAACAGCTCTTATGCTGGTAGGCGATGCGGTCAATGCTGCAAGCTATGACAGATCCAAGCTGTATGATCCGGGCTTTACCACAGAGTTCCGTGAGGCTACGAAATAAAATATGAACATTTCCATCATTTGCTTCAGTATGACAGGGCTGGAGACAGGGGAAAGGCTTCAGAGGGCTCTGGAAAAAGAGGGTGAGAATGTCACCCTTGCAAAAAAGAGCCGGTACCTTCCGGATCCGATCTCTGTTTCCACCTCCCAGTGGGCAGGGGAACAGTTCCAGGCAGGAAAAGAGGGCGTGATCTTTGTTGGCGCCTGCGGGATCGCAGTGCGCAGTATCGCACCTTACATTGCCGGAAAAAAGACGGATCCGGCTGTGCTGGTGATCGATGAATGCGGAAAATTTGTCATTGCTCTTCTTTCCGGACATCTGGGCGGAGCCAATGAGCTGGCTCTTCGCTGTGCCGGATATCTTAAGGCGGTGCCGGTTGTGACAACAGCCACAGATCTTCACAGCCGTTTTGCAGTGGATGTTTTTGCAAAAAAGAATGGCTGTGCTATTTTTCATATGAAGGCTGCAAAGGAGGCTTCTGCGGCCCTTCTTGCTGGAGAGAGCGTTGGCTTTTACAGTGAGTTTCCATGGGACGGGGAGCTGCCGGAGGGTCTGGTGCTTTGCGGGAAGGACGGAAGGCCCTCAGCTGCAGCGGATCCGGATAAGGGTGAGAAAGCCGGTGAGGCACCGGAAACAGGTATTGCGGTGACGATTCACAGAGGCTGCCTGCCCTTTAAAAATACAGTCCATGTGGTGCCGCCCGCTGCAGTTCTGGGAATGGGCTGCCGCAGGGGAAAAGATGCAGCCTCCATCCGGAAGGCGGCAGAGGAATGTCTGAGAGAATCGGATGTTTACAGAGAAGCACTGAGAGCCATTGCCAGTATCGATCTGAAGAAAGAAGAGGTGGGACTTCTTGCTCTGGCAGAAGCCTGGCAGCTTCCGTTTCTGACCTTTACAGAGGAAGAGCTGAAGGCAGTGCAGGGTGAATTTACCCCGTCACAATTTGTAAAAAAGATAACAGGTGTAGAGAATGTCTGTGAGAGAAGCGCGGTTCTGGGTTGCGGACAGGGTACACTGATCAGAAAAAAAACAGGCCGGGACGGTGTGACCACCGCCCTTGCAGCCGGAAATCGGAGGATACGTTTTGAGTAAGATTTATGTTGTAGGAATTGGCCCGGGTGCGTATGACCAGATGACTGGAAGAGCGATCCGTGCATTAAATGAAAGTGATGTGATCATCGGTTACACGGTGTATGTGGATCTTGTAAAGGAGTATTTTGCAGGCAAAGAGTTCATGACCACACCGATGAAAAAAGAGGTAGACCGCTGTGTACTTGCTTTTGATGAGGCAAAAAAAGGAAAAACCGTTTCCATGATCTGCAGTGGTGACGCCGGTGTCTATGGCATGGCAGGTCTGATGTATGAGGTGGGAGAAAACTATCCGGATGTGGAGCTGACCATTATCCCGGGTGTGACAGCAGCTACAGGCGGCGCTGCAGTGCTGGGTGCACCGCTGATCCATGACTTCTGCCTGATCAGCTTAAGTGATCTTCTGACTCCGTGGGAGAAGATTGAGGCAAGGCTTCTGGCAGCAGCACAGGCGGATTTTGTGGTATGCCTTTACAATCCGTCCAGCAGAAAACGTAAGGATTATCTTCAGAAGGCCTGTGATCTGATGATGAAATACAAGTCTCCGGATACTGTCTGCGGCACGGTTGCCCAGATCGCACGTGACGGCGAGACTGCACAGGTTATGACACTGAAGGAGCTCCGTGATACAGAAGTGGATATGTTTACTACCGTATTTGTGGGAAATTCACAGACTAAGAATGTAAACGGCAAGATGGTAACACCAAGGGGATATAAGAATGTATAAAGCCATTGTTTTTGCAGGAACCACCGAGGGCTATGCACTCTGTGAGTTCCTTGCGGAAAATCATGTTCCGGTCTATGCCTGTGCAGCTACGGAATATGGCGGCTCCCTTCTGAAGGAAAATGAATTTCTCCATGTCAGCGCCGGAAGGCTGAAAACCGAAGATATGGAGGAGCTTTTCCGAAGGGAAGCGCCGGAGATCGTTCTGGACGCCACTCATCCCTATGCAGCAGAGGTGACAAAAAATATCCGGACTGCCTGTGAGAACGGAAGCATCCGCTATCAGCGTGTCCTTCGTCCGGAGGGGGAGAAGAACAGGGAAGCCATCTATGTGGAAAGCACGGAGAAGGCGGCAGAGCTTCTTTCCGGTACAGAGGGGAATATTTTTCTTACCACAGGAAGCAAGGAGCTGTCTAAATTTACAGTGATCCCGGATTACCAGGAGAGGCTTTTTGCCCGGGTGCTGTCCATCCCTTCCGTGATCAGCTCCTGTGCGGAGCTGGGGATCGAAGGAAAGCATCTCATCGGTATGCAGGGGCCATTTTCTACAGAGATCAACGAAGCCATGCTTCGACAGTTTCAGTGTAGCTATCTGGTCACCAAGGATACCGGTCTGGCAGGTGGATTCCCGGAAAAGATGGAGGCCTGTCAGCGCTGCGGCGTCACACCTGTGATCATCGGAAGACCTTTGCAGGAGGAGGGGCTGTCCCTGCCGGAAGCAAGGGTATTTCTGGCAAAGCTGTTCGGCCTTACCCTGTCACAGAGGGTTTCTCTTGTAGGCATCGGCATGGGTGCGGAAAAAACACTGACCCTGGAAGGAAAGAAGGCCTTTGATGAGGCGGAGCTTCTGATCGGTGCAAAGCGTATGACAGATGCTGTACAGAGGCCAGGGCAGATGGTTCTCCATGAGTACCGCAGTGATAAGATCGTGGAGTATATCAAGACACATCCACAGTACCGTACCGTTGCCATTGCCCTTTCCGGCGATGTGGGCTTCTACAGCGGCGCAAGGAAGCTGATCGATCTTCTGGATGGTGATGTCCAGGTGATCTGCGGGATTTCTTCCGTTGTTTATTTTATGGCGAAGATCGGTCTTTCCTGGGATGATGCCAGAATCGTCAGCGCTCATGGAAGAGACTGCAATCTGATTGCCCTGATCCGGCATAACCCCAAGGTTTTTTCCATTCTGGGAACAGAGGATGGGGTGGCTCGTCTGGCTTCTCGTCTGGTTGCGTATGGAATGGGTGATGTGACCCTTTATGTGGGTGAAAATCTTTCCTACGAAAATGAAAAGATCTTTCATGCCAGTGCAGCAGATCTTACAGAATACCGGGGTGATGCGTTAAGCGTGGTAACTGCGTGCAATGAAAAGGCACTACCTTTGCCCGCAGTTCACGGGATCTGTGATGAGGAATTTCTTCGTGGGAAGGCGCCTATGACAAAGGAAGAGGTGCGTACGGTTTCTCTGTCCAAGCTTCGTCTTCAGGAGGATTCTGTCTGCTATGATGTGGGAGCGGGCACAGGCTCGGTTTCTGTTGAGATGGCGCTTCGTGCCTGGAAGGGGCAGGTCTATGCCATCGAAAAAAAGGAGGATGCCCTTGCTCTTCTGAAGGAGAACAGGCGGAAATTTGCCACAGACAATCTGGAGATCGTGCCTGGTACTGCGCCGGAAGCGATGGTGGAACTGCCTGTTCCGACACATGCCTTTATCGGCGGGTCCTCCGGAAACATGAACGAGATCATCCGGCTTCTTCTGGACAAAAATCCGGGAGTACGGATCGTGATCAACTGCATCACCCTGGAGACGGTGACGGAAGCCATGAATGCCATACGAGATTTCAGCCTGACGGATGTGGATATCGTACAGCTGTCTGCGGCAAGATCAAAATCTATCGGAAGGTATCATATGATGATGGGTGAGAATCCGATCTATATCATTTCCTGCAGCGGAAGAGGGGAGGAGATTTAGGTGAAGATCCCGAGAATACTTCTTGCGGCAGGTGCCAGCGGAAGCGGAAAAACCCTGATCACCTGCGGGCTGCTTCAGGCGCTGGTGAACCGTGGCCTTAAGGTGGCTTCTTTTAAATGCGGCCCGGATTACATAGATCCTATGTTCCACAGCCGTGTGATCGGTACAAGATCCCGAAACCTGGATACGTTTTTTACAGATGGAGACAGAACCCGGTATCTTCTGGCAAAGAACGCATCGGACTGTGAGATCGCAGTGATGGAGGGAGTCATGGGGTATTATGATGGTGTAGGAGGGATCACCTCCAGAGCCAGCGCCTATGATCTGGCCTCCACCACAGATACACCGGCGATCCTGATCGTAAACAGCCGTGGCATGAGTGTTTCCCTGGCTGCCTATGTAAAGGGCTTTCTGGAATACAAAAAGGACAGTCATATCTGCGGCGTGATCTTTAACCAGATGTCTCCCATGCTGTATCCCAGGATGAAGAAGCTTCTGGAAGAGGAGCTTTCCGTAAAGGTGCTGGGATATGTTCCGAAGGTGGAGGACTGTGTGATCGAAAGCCGTCATCTGGGGCTGGTGCTTCCGGAGGAGATTCCGGAGCTGAAAAGCCGTCTGCAGAAGCTTTCCGAGGTACTGGAGAAAACCCTGGATATCGATGGGATCCTGGAGCTTGCAGGGGAAGCACCGGAGCTTGCGGCACCGGAGACGGAAATGCTGATACAGAAGGATACTGCCTTCGGATACCGTACAGAGGAAAAGGTGCGGATCGGTGTGGCGGATGATGAAGCCTTCTGCTTTTTCTATGCGGATAATTTAAATCTTCTGGAGCAGATGGGAGCGGAGCTGGTACGTTTTTCACCCATTCATGACAGAGAGCTTCCGGAGGATCTGGACGGGCTTCTTTTAAGCGGCGGTTACCCGGAATTAAACGGGGAGGCGCTGGAAGAAAATCAGGAAATGTGCACCCGGATCCGGGAAGTCATCCTGGACGGAATGCCCTGTCTGGCAGAATGTGGCGGATTCATGTATCTTCATCAGGAGATGGAGGATATGGAAGGAAAGCAGCGCAGAGTCTGTGGGGTGATCCCTGGAAGGGCTTACCGGACACCGAAGCTGAACCGGTTCGGCTATATCACCCTTACGGAAAAACAGGATACCGGACTTGGTGAGATCCCGGCTCATGAATTCCATTACTTTGATTCTACAAATTGCGGAGAGGATTTTCATGCGGCAAAGCCGGCATCTAAAAGAGGATGGGATTGTATCCATGACCGGGGCAGGCTGATGGCAGGATTTCCGCATCTTTATTATTACGGAAATCCCAGGGTTCCGGCACGCTTTCTGAAGAACGCACTGGAATATAAGAAAGGACGGAGGCAGAAAAAAGATGCTGAAATATAGTCTTCCTGCACTGGTCATAGGATTTGTGCTGGATCTTCTGATCGGAGATCCCAGATGGCTTTATCATCCGATCTGTGTCATAGGCAATCTGATCGCAGTGCTGGAAAAGGTGATCCGGAAGATTTTTCCGAAAAATCACGGCGGTGAGCTGACAGGAGGCTTTCTGATCGTAGTGCTTGTCTGTCTGTTCAGCGGCGGGGTGCCGCTTCTGGTGCTTTATTATCTTTACCGGTATCTGCCGGTGGCCGGATTTGTGCTGGAGGTTTTCTGGTGCTATCAGCTTCTTGCCACCCGTTCCCTGAAGGATGAGAGTATGAAGGTTTATGACCGGTTGAAAAACGGGACTCTGGACGAGGCACGCTATGCGGTGTCCATGATCGTAGGCCGTGATACCAGAGAGCTTACGGAAACCGGCGTGACAAAGGCTGCCGTGGAAACCGTTGCGGAAAATGCATCCGACGGCGTGATCGCCCCCATGCTTTATATGGCTATCGGCGGGGTGCCGCTGATGTTTTTGTACAAAGGTATCAATACCATGGATTCCATGCTTGGATATAAAAATGACAAATATCTTTATTTCGGCCGTATTGCGGCAAAGCTGGATGATGTGGCCAATTATATCCCTGCCAGGATCTCCGGATGGCTGATGGTGGCAGGAACTGTTTTTACAGGAATGGATACAAAAAATGCGGCAAAGATCTACAAACGTGACAGGAGGAATCATGCAAGCCCCAACTCTGCTCAGACAGAGGCTGCCATGGCCGGAGCGCTGGATGTACAGCTTGCGGGAAATGCATATTATTTCGGGAAATTATATGAAAAACCCACGATCGGGGATCCGATCCGCCCAGTGGAGCCGGAGGATATCAAAAGAGCTAACCGGTTGATGTACGCGGCATCCATACTGGGGGTGGTTGTATTTGGACTGCTCAGTGCGGGGATCCGGTTCGGGTTATTAAGGTAACAATAAATACAGACAGGAGAATGACCAATGACAAAACACATACATGGAGGAGACGTATATAAACATAAAGACTGCCTGGATTTTTCGGCAAATCTGAATCCTTTGGGAACACCGGAAAGTGTGAAGCAGGCCATTATCCACAGTCTGGATCATATTGCACAGTATCCCCAGGTGGGATGCGGCGTTCTCAGGGAAAGGATCGCAGAATCGGAAGGGGTAAAAGCGGAAGAGGTAATATGCGGTAACGGAGCAGCAGAAGTGATCTTTACGCTTTGTCATGCAGTAAAGCCAAAGCGGGCTCTGATCCCGGCGCCTACTTTTGCGGAATACGGACAGGCTCTGGCTAGCACTGGCTGTGAGCTGGAATATTACATGCTGACGGAAAATGACGGCTTTGTGCTCAGTGAAGCCTATCTGGATATCCTCCATAAGGGACTGGATATGGCTTTCTTATGTAACCCCAACAATCCTACCGGCATGCTGATCCCCCACAGGCTTCTGAAAAGAATCCTGGAAAAATGCAGAAAGCTGGATATCCTGCTGGTGGTAGATGAATGTTTCCTCGATTTTGTAAAGGAACCGGAAGAGTATTCTCTGAAGCGTTCTCTTTCCGGGTTCAATAATCTTTTTATCCTGAAGGCATTTACAAAAAGATATGCCATGGCCGGTGTGCGGCTGGGCTATGGCCTCTGTTCTGACAGAAAGCTGATGGAAAGGATGGAGCTCTGCGTTCAGCCATGGAATGTTTCCACCATGGCCCAGGCAGCCGGGCTCCAGGCACTTACAGAGACGGAATATGTAGAGGAGGGAAGGCAGCTTGTTTTTCGGGAGGCACAGTGGCTGAAGGATGAGCTAGTCCGCATTGGGTATAAAGTATTTCCGTCGGAAGCAAATTATATTTTCTTTAAAGGACCGGAGGAGCTCTTTGACTTCTGTCTGCGCAAGCGGATCCTGATCCGTGACTGCAGCAATTATCCGGGTCTTACAAGGGGGTATTACCGGATCGCGGTAAAGCGCCATGAAGAAAATGTAAAACTGATCGAAGTACTTGAGGGAGGTATATTATGGCAAAAGCAATAATGGTACAGGGAACCATGTCCAATGCCGGAAAAAGCCTGCTGGCTGCGGGACTTTGCAGGATCTTTAAGCAGGATGGATATCGTGTGGCTCCTTTTAAATCACAAAATATGGCACTGAATTCCTTTATCACAGAGGATGGTCTTGAGATGGGACGGGCTCAGGTCATGCAGGCAGAGGCAGCCGGGATCCGGCCGTCTGTCCTGATGAATCCCATTCTTCTGAAGCCTACCAATGATGTAGGCTCCCAGGTGATCGTAAACGGAGAGGTTCTTGGAACCATGAGTGCCAGGGATTATTTCAAATATAAGAAGACCCTGGTTCCGGATGTGATGAAGGCGTACAACGCTCTTGCAGCGGAAAACGATATCATTGTCATCGAAGGTGCGGGAAGTCCTGCCGAGATCAATCTCAAGGATGAGGATATTGTAAATATGGGTATGGCAAAGATGGCCAAGGCACCGGTCCTTCTTGTGGGAGATATTGACCGTGGAGGTGTTTTTGCCCAGCTGATCGGTACGGTAGAGCTTCTGGAGGACGATGAGAAGGCTATGGTAAAGGGGCTGATCATCAACAAATTCCGCGGAGATAAGACTATTCTGGACCCTGGTGTTGTCATGCTTGAGGAAAGAAGCGGGATCCCGGTGGTGGGTGTGGCGCCTTATCTGGATATCCAGGTGGAGGATGAGGACAGCCTGACGGAGCGTTTTGACCGGAAGCAGGAAGCCGGTGTCATTGATATCGCAGTGGTCCGTACACCAAGGATCTCCAACTTTACGGATTTTAATCCTTTTGAGAGCATTCCCGGAGTTTCTCTCCGCTATGTAAAACACCCGAGAGATCTTCACTCTCCGGACATGATCATCCTTCCTGGAACTAAGAACACCATGGGTGATCTGATCTGGATGCGGGAAAGCGGAATGGAGGCAGCGGTTCTTAAGGAAGCCTCCAGAGGCAAGCTGATCTTTGGTGTCTGCGGTGGCTATCAGATGCTGGGTGAAACCTTAAGCGACCCTCATGGAGTTGAAAATGGCGGTTCCATGAAAGGAATGGGACTTCTTCCCATGGAAACGGTATTTGCCGAAAAGAAAACCAGGACCAGGGTGCAGGGGCATTTCGGTCAGCTGTCCGGTGTGTTTGCTCCTCTTTCCGGTGCGGAGATCGAGGGCTATGAGATCCATATGGGCGAAAGCATCCTGAAGGACAATGCAGGAACAGCCACGAAGATCACAGACAGCGTCAGCGGTAAGAAAAAAGAAGAGGGTGCTTTTGCGGGAAATGTGTGCGGAACCTATATCCACGGCGTTTTCGATAAGGAAGCATCTGCAGAGGCGATCATCCGCGTGATCGGCGAGAAAAAAGGTATTGATGTGGAAAATATGACAGGCGTGGATTTTGCGGCATTTAAGGAACAGCAGTATGATATCCTGGCTGCAGAGCTGCGGAAGCATCTGGATATGAAAAAAATCTATGAGATACTGGAAAACGGGATTACGGAGGAAGAATAGAAATGAAAGTTGAGCTTGAAAATGTAAAACCCATGGAGATCGAAAAAAGAAGCTTTGAGATCATCACAGAAGAGCTGGGGGATACTCCCCTGATTCCGGGAACAGAGCTGATCGTAAAACGCTGCATCCACACAAGCGCAGATTTTGATTATGCAAAAAATCTCTGCTTCTCGGAGGGGGCAGTGGAGATGGCCATGGACGCCATCCGCAATGGCGCCTGCATCGTCACAGATACCCAGATGGCAAAGGCTGGGATCAACAAGCGTGCACTTGCCCGCTACGGCGGTGAGGCTTACTGCTTCATGTCCGATGAGGATGTGGCTGCCCTTGCAAAAAAGAACGGGACTACCAGAGCCACAGCCAGCATGGACAAGGCAGCAGAGATGGATAAAAAGCTGATCTTTGCCATTGGAAACGCACCTACCGCACTGGTACGTCTTTATGAGCTTATTGAGAACGGAAAGCTTTCTCCTGAGCTGATCATCGGTGTGCCGGTAGGTTTTGTGAATGTTGTGCAGTCCAAGGAGCTGATCATGCACGCAGATGTGCCTTATATTGTGGCAAAAGGACGCAAGGGTGGAAGCAACATTGCTGCGTGCATTGTAAATGCCCTGCTCTACATGATCGATAACCGGAGAGATTAGGAGCCGGTAACCTCCTTCAGAAGCTGACAGGCAGGCAGAAAATCCTTGGATGGAATGGAGGAGCAGGAGAGGACCAGGGTGACCTCGGCTCCGTTTTCTCTGAGAACCTCCAGTCCCAGACCACGGTTCCGGGCTCTGTCTGTCAGTTCACTGCCTGTGAGAGAACAGGGAAGAGTAAGGGCAAGGCTGGTTCCTGCGGCTCCTGTTTGGATCTGGCAGTCCTGGCCGAAGGTTTCCCGGACAGCCTGGGAAAGAGCCTTCAGCTTCTGGGAATAAAGGCGGCGGAGCTTTCTTGTCTGAGAAGCCAGATGCCCGTCGCGGATAAACTGGCAGAGCGCGATCTGTTCTGCCTTGGAAGCAGTCTGATTATAAAAGGCTGCTTTTTTTGTATATTTTTCCCGGAGAGAGCGCGGCAGTACCATGAAGCTGACACGGATGGAGGGCAGCAGCAGCCTGGAAAAGGAACCGATATAGACAACGTTTTCACCACCTGCAAGACCGAAAAGTGAAGGCGTCGGCTTCTGGAAATAAACAAATTCGTTTTCGAAATCATCCTCAATGATCAGATGGTCATTGATCTCTGCATGACGGATCAGCTCCAGGCGTCGTTTTACCGGCATGATCTCGCCCCATTTCGTCATGTGAGCAGGAGAAACATAGATCACATCGCAGCTTTTGTCCCGGTAATGGACATCAAAGCCGTAATCCTGAAAGATGGTGCTGCATGTGGTGAAGGACGGTGTGGGGAACGAAACGGTTTTCCGTTCATGGATCAGAGGGCAGAGGATCTGGAGAAGGGGCTGGAGACCGGCCCCTACTACAATGTCATCCGGGGAGCAGATCACATTTCTGCGTTCCCGGATATAGTCTGCGAGAACCTCCCGGAAATCGCTTTCGCCCTGTGGTTCGCCATAAGAAAGCATACGGTCGCCCTGGCGGAGGGCACTTTTGATGTAACGCTGCCACAGATCAAAACGGAAGCTTTCCCGGTCAACACCGGAAGAGGCAAAATCATAAAGGCAGGGCGTGATATCCTTATCCTGTTTTTTGGGGGTAAGCAGATGCTGCTTGGAAGCAATGCCGGTGACATAATAGCCGCTTTGTGCCCTGGCGATGATATAGCCGTCTGCTGCAAGCAGAAGATAGGCATTTTCGATGGTGGTACGGCTCAGCTTCAGCTCCTGGGCGCATTTGCGGAGGGAGGGCATTTTGCTTCCGGGAAGGAGACGGCCTTCCAGGATCAGCTTCCGATAATAGTGGTAAACCTCCAGATAAAGGTGTTCTTTTTTGTGTTCTGCAGATATATTTAACATAAGTATGATGATTTCCTTCCAAAAATGATTGCGTAAACCTGACAGTTCATTCTATAATATTACAGAAAAAAACTCAAGACTGGAGAATTACCATGAAAAAAATAGCAGTGATCAATGATCTTTCCGGGCTGGGGAAATGTTCACTGACAGCAGCGATCCCGGTGATCTCGGTGATGGGGGTCCAGGCGTGTCCACTTCCCACCGCTGTTTTAAGCAACCAGACCGGTTATGAAAGTTATTTCTGTGAGGATTTCACAGAGCATATGGAACCATATATGGAGCAGTGGAAAAAAAGAGGATTTTTCCCGGATGGGATCTATACTGGATTTCTTTCTGATGATAAGCAGGCAGACAGGATTCTGAAATTTATGGATGCGTTTGCAGGGAAGGATACTCTGATCCTTACAGATCCGGTGATGGGGGATGACGGCGCGGTTTATCCGATCTATACAGAAGAGCTCCGCAGCCGGTTCTGCGAACTGACACGTCGTTCCTATGTGATCACACCGAACCTTACAGAAGCCCTCCTTCTTCTCTACGGAAAAGAAAAAATGGAGGAGATCTGGAAGGAACTGCAAAAGGCATCAGAGGCCCGGCGGATGGAAGAGATCCGGGAGATCGGGTGCGGACTTGCCCGGAAATTTTCACTTCCTGCCGTTGTGATCACCGGAGTGGATCACAGGGAGGAGGGGCAGCCTCTGAAAATGGGAAATCTTGTCCTGGAAAACGGAAACAGCTCCTGGGTATTTGCAGAGAAATCCGGCGGAAGCTATTCCGGGACAGGAGATCTTTTTGCATCCGTGCTCAGTGCAGGGCTGGTAAAAAGATATTCCATGAAAACCTGTGCAGAGCTGGCCGTGGACTTTATCTCGGCATCGATCCGGGATGCGGTGGAGGAAGGAACAGACCGTAACGATGGCGTATGCTTTGAACAGCATCTCGGCATGCTGCTTCCATAAAAACATAAGGGGATAAAAAAGAGCTGACCGTCAGGCCAGCTCTTCCCATTTTTCATAAAGCTCTTCCAGTTCTTCAGCGATGGCTGCTTTTTCGCGGCTTAGCTTTGTACATTCCGCTACATTGGTGCAGACATCCGGAAGGACCATGGTTTCGTCAATCTCGCTGTCTCTTGTTTCCAGCTCTTCGATACGGGCTTCGACTTTTTTCAGCTCGGCTTCCCGTTTTCGTTTCTTTGCCTGTTCTTCCTTCATCTGCTGCCAGGAAAGCTTGTTCTCGGAAACCGATTTTTCTTCGGCAGGTGCCTCCGGAGAAGTGCTTCCCGGTGCATAGGTACTGGTCAGCTCCTCCTTCTTTTCCAGATAGTAATCATAATCACCGATGTAATTTACCACTGCCTGGTTTGTCAGCTCCATGATCCTGGTTGCAGTCTGATTGATAAAGTAACGGTCATGGGAGACATAAAGGACTGTACCGGTGTAGCTGACCAGTGCTTCCTCCAGGATCTCCTTGGAGGCAATATCCAGATGGTTGGTAGGCTCGTCAAGGATCAGGAAGTTGGCTTCGGAAAGCATCAGCTTTGCAAGGGAAACACGGCCTCTTTCTCCACCGGAAAGTGCGGAGATCTCCTTGAAAACATCATCTCCGGTAAAGAGAAATGCGGCAAGCATATTTCGGATCTCGGTCTCTGTGAGAGTCGGATAAGTATCGGAGATTTCCTGGAAAATCGTTTTGTCCATATGCAGAACATGATGTTCCTGATCGTAATAACCGATCTGCACCTTGGAACCAAGGGAAAACTTGCCGGCATCTGCCTCAATAAGACCGTTGATGATCTTCAGCATGGTGGTCTTTCCGGTTCCGTTGTTTCCGATCAGTGCCACACGCTCGCCGCGTTTGATATCAAAGGAGATATCGGAGAACAGGGTCTGTCCCGGAAAGGCCTTGGAAAGCGCTTCCACGTGGAGCACATCGTTTCCGCTTAACACCCGTGGTTCCAGCGAGATACGCATCCGGTCCTGGAGCTCAAGAGGCTTTTCGATCCTCTGTACACGGTCCAGCATTTTTTCACGGCTTTCCGCACGTTTGATGGATTTTTCACGGTTAAAGGATTTCAGCTTGGCGATAACGGCTTCCTGATGCTTGATATCCCGCTGCTGATTTAAGTATGCCTTGTACTGTGCGTCACGAAGCTGAGCCTTCTTGAGAGCATAGGCAGAGTAGTTGCCGCTGTATACGCGGGTCTGTCCGGCTTCGATCTCAATGACCTTGGTGACCACCTTATCCAGAAAATAACGGTCATGGGAGACGATAAAAACAGCTCCCGGATAATTCAGAAGATAAGTTTCCAGCCAGGAGATGCTTTCCATATCCAGGTGATTGGTTGGCTCATCCAGAAGCAGGATATCCGGCTTGGAAAGAAGCATCTTGCCCAGCGCCACGCGGGTTTTCTGACCGCCGGAAAGAGTTTCGATCTGCTTGTCATAATCTTCCTCCGTGAAGCCGAGACCCTTTAAGACACCGGTCAGCTCACTTTTGTAAGCGTATCCGTTCTCCAGCTCAAACTGATGGGTCAGGCGGGTATAGGTTTCCATCAGACGGTTCAGCTCATCACCGGTCACCGTGTTCATTTCCTGTTCCATATTGCGGATACGGCGTTCCATATCGATGATGTGCTGCTTGGTGGTAAGAAGCTCCTCGTAGATGGTATGATGTCCGTGGATATCCTGGTACTGGGCAAGATAGCCGATATTTTTATCCCGGGCAAGCACCACGGTACCGGAATCAGCAGAAAGCTCCTGCATGATGATACGCAGCAGTGTGGTCTTTCCTGCACCGTTGCATCCGATCAGAGCAGCCTTTTCACGATCTTCAATGTGAAAGGATGCATCATTTAAAATTACTTTTTCGCCAAAGGCCTTGCATATATTCTGACATGATAAAATCATAAAAACTGTCCTCCTGTATAAAGAATCACCCCTGTTTATGTCTGAACAGGGAAAAATCCTCCACCTATTATAACGGAAACTGCCGGGATTTCAAAGAAAAAATCAATTATTAGAAAAAATATAAAGAAATTTGTACAGAATAGACAACTTTAATTGACAGGAAAATGTCAATTCGTTATAATTAACCTAGTGTAAGGTAAGGAGGAAAACTATCGTGGAGACAAAACAAATCTCGAAAGCGGTGATTAAGCGTCTGCCACGCTATTACCGCTACTTAGGAGAGCTGATGGAAGATAATGTAGAACGTATTTCTTCCAATGAATTAAGTAAGAAGATGCATACCACAGCTTCTCAGATCCGTCAGGATCTTAATAATTTTGGCGGTTTTGGGCAGCAGGGGTATGGCTATAATGTACACTATCTTTATACAGAGATCGGTAAGATCCTGGGACTGGATACCGTTCATCCGATGATCATCCTGGGTGCCGGTAATCTGGGACAGGCACTTGCCAATTATGTGGATTTTGAGAAGCGCGGGTTCAGGCTGGTTGGTATCTTTGACGTAAATCCTGTGCTTGAGGGCATCGCAGTCCGTGGACTTGAGATCCAAATGCTCAGTGAGCTTCCGTTTTTCCTGAGAGAGAATAACGTGGAGATCGCGATTCTGACACTTCCCAAGAATAAAGCCAAGGAAATGGCGGATATCCTGGTGGAGAACGGGATCAAGGCAATCTGGAATTTTGCACATCTCGATCTTGAGACACCGGATGATGTGATCGTAGAGAACGTTCATCTTTCCGAGAGTCTGATGACACTGTCTTATAATCTCAGTAAATACAGGCAGGAACATGTGGATAAGTAAGAATTGTTAAGCTGCCGGAAACGGCAGCTTTCTCTATGACAGAGGGGAGGCAGAAGACAGAATGAAGAAGCTTGTTACCTGCAAAGAAATGAAGGATCTGGACTCCACAACGATCCGTGAGATCGGAGTTCCCTCCGAGGTTCTGATGGAGCGGGCAGCACTGAAGGTGGTAGAGGAAACAGAAAAGTATCTCCAGAAGGACGAAAGGATCCTGGTAGTCTGCGGAAGCGGAAATAATGGCGGTGACGGTATCGCTGTTGCCAGATTGTTCCATCTGAAGGGGATCCGGGTAGAGTTTTATATGGTCGGAAACAAAGATAAAATGACCAGAGAGACTGCTCTTCAGTATAAGATCGCTTCCGGTTATCGTGTCCCGGAGGTGAATAACCCGCAGTGGAGTGAATATACTACTATAGTAGATGCCGTGTTTGGGGTAGGCCTGACGCGTCCGATCGAGGGGCATTATGCTGATATCATCCATGAGATGAACAGTGCGAGGGCCAAAAAGATCGCAGTTGACATCCCGTCAGGAGTGAACGGAGATACTGGCCTGGAAATGGGAATTGCCTTCAGCGCCGATCTGACTGTCACATTTGCCTACCGGAAAAGAGGTCTTTGCTTTTATCCGGGAAGACTGTATGCAGGAAGGATCGTTACCGCCGATATCGGGATCTATGAGCAAGAAGCTGTGACTGCATCTGCCGCCTGTCTGGAAAATAAAGATCTGAAGCTGTTTCCGGAACGTGATCCCGGCGGAAACAAGGGTACCTTCGGAAAAGTGCTCTTTGTGACCGGAAGTGAGGGAATGTGCGGAGCCGCTTATTTAAGCGCCAGTGCAGCACTTCGTGCCGGTGCGGGAATGGTAAAGATCCAGACTGTGGAAGCCAACAGGATCCCACTGCAGATACTCCTTCCGGAGGCTATGGTCTGCAGCCGCTTTGATCAGGAATCCAATGAACAGCTTCTATCCTGGTGTGATGTGATCGTGATCGGACCGGGACTTGGAACATCAGTGGCCAGCCGTGAGAGAGAACAGTGGTTTCTCACGGCGGCTGCCCGGGAGAAAAAGCCGCTGATCCTGGATGCGGACGGCCTGAACCTTCTGGCTGCACATCCACAGTGGTATCAGTATCTGGGAGAGCATGTAGTCCTGACACCGCATATCGGAGAAATGAGCCGGCTCAGTGGCAGAACGATCCAGGAGATCCAGCATGAGATCGCAGATATTGCACTGAAATGTGCTGCGGAAACAGGCTCTGTGTGCGTATTGAAGGATGCATGTACGGTGATCGCAGATGAGAAAAGCCAGATGTATCTGAATCTTTCCGGTAATTCCGGAATGGCAACTGCAGGAAGCGGAGATGTGCTTTCCGGGATCCTGGCAGCAGTGTTATGTATGTATCTGAAAACGGAGGAACAGCCTCCCATGGTTTTAAAGGCCGCGTTAGGTGTTTATCTTCACGGACTTTGCGGTGATCTTGCAGCCGCTGAAAAAGGAAAGCGCAGTATGCTGGCAGGAGATATCATAGAATATCTGCCCAAGGCATTAGCTATAGGTGAAGAGGAGTCGGAATTATGAAAAAATACGAGAGAGTAAAAGCACTGGTATCACTGGATGCCATTGCCCACAATTTTGAGGAAATGCATAAAAATGTCAAAGAAGGGACAAAGATCATCGCTGTGATCAAGGCGGACGGTTATGGCCATGGTGCCAGAGCTATTGCCCGTCTGATCCAGGACTATGACTATATCTGGGGATTTGCAACAGCTACTGCAGAGGAGGCACTGGAACTTCGGCATGCAGGGATCACCAAGCCTGTCCTGATCCTTGGCCTTGTATTTGAGGAATATTATGAGGAACTTGCAGCCAATGATATCCGAATCACCATATCGGATCTTAATACAGCGGCAGAATATGCAAAAGCAGGTGCACGCATTGGAAAAAATGTACATATTCATCTGGCTCTGGATACGGGAATGACAAGGATCGGATATGCGGATATTCCGGAAAATGCGATAAAGATCGAAAAAATCTCAAAAATCCCGAATCTGGTGATCGAGGGAATGTTTACCCATTTTGCCAGGGCGGATGAGACCGACCGTTCTCCTGCACTGGTGCAGCTGGACCGTTATCTCCGTTTTGCAGAGCTTCTGGAAAAAAGAGGTGTTCATATTCCGGTACGTCACTGCTCCAACAGTGCAGGTATCATCCGTGTTCCGGAAGCAAATCTCAATGTCGTTCGTGCTGGCATCACCATTTACGGTATTTATCCGTCAGAGGAGGTAGAACGTGATATTGTGAAGCTGACACCTGCAATGGAGCTGAAAAGTCATGTATCCTATGTGAAAAATGTGGAACGTGGAACAGCGGTAAGCTATGGAGGAACGTTTGTTACAGAACGCTTTACCAGAATGGCAACGATCCCCGTAGGTTATGCAGATGGCTATCCGAGACAGCTTTCCAATAAGGGCTGGGTCCTGATCCGGGGCAAAAAAGCTCCGATCCTCGGACGGGTCTGCATGGATCAGTTTATGGTTGATGTCACAGATATCCCGGAGGTGAAGGCCGGGGACGAGGTCACCCTGATGGGAAGAGATGGAGAGGAATTTATCAGTGTGGAGACACTGGGAGATCTTTCCGGAAGATTTTCCTATGAATTTGTCTGTGGGATCAGTAAACGTGTTCCGCGGGTTTATATCAAAGACGGTAAGGAATGCGGAGAAGAGGAGAGCTTTTTCCAGTAGATCCGTAAATACCCGGATCCGGAAAACGCCGGGTCAGACATAAGGCCGGTAAAAAAGTACCACGCATGGTATACACAAAGAAATTGTGGAAATACTTATCTGTAAAAAGGAATACGGCTTGCAAATAAGCCGGACCAGAATCGGAGTGTGAATTGTGTGGTTATAAAAAGAGGGGATATTTTTTACGCGGACTTAAGACCTGTAGTGGGCAGTGAACAGGGCGGCATCCGTCCGGTGCTGATCATCCAGAACGATGTGGGCAACCGTCACAGTCCCACAGTGATCTGTGCGGCAATTACATCAAAAATGAATAAGGCAAAACTGCCGACACATATTGAGATCGATGCATCCGCCTACGGGATCGAAAAGGATTCCGTGATCCTTCTGGAACAGCTCCGCACCATCGACAAGCGGCGTCTGAAGGATAAGGTGTGTCATCTGGACAGTGCTATGCTTGATAAGGTGAATCATGCGCTTGAGATCAGTCTGGAACTGACTTTTTAGGGAAACATGAGGAATTTTGACCGGTTTGTTTTCTGATTCTTGACGAAATCTTTCATAAGTGCTATATTAAACCGAGTTGCAATTATGTAAAACGGTACCCAAAATGAGCAGGGCACGAAAGAAAATATACGGTAACAAGGAGAGGAAGATACCATGTCAGGACATTCAAAATTTGCCAACATCAAACATAAGAAAGAGAAAAATGATGCCAAGAAGGGTAAGATCTTCACAGTCATCGGCCGTGAGATCGTTATGGCAGTAAAGGCCGGCGGCCCGGATCCTGCAAACAACAGCAAGCTTCGTGATGTCATCGCAAAAGCAAAAGCGAACAACATGCCGAACGATACGATCGATCGTGGAATCAAGAAGGCAGCAGGTGCGGATTCTGCAGACAGCTACGAGAAGGCTGTATATGAGGGATATGGTCCGAACGGTGTTGCTATTATCGTAGAGACTCTTACAGATAACAAGAACCGTACTGCAGGTAATGTACGTAACGCGTTTACCAAGGGTAACGGAAGCATCGGAACACAGGGATGCGTATCCTTTATGTTCGACCAGAAGGGCCAGATCATCATCGATAAGGAAGAGCTTGAGGATGAGTGCGGCGAGATGGATGCGGACGAGCTGATGATGACAGCTCTGGATGCAGGTGCTGAGGACTTCAACGAGGAAGAGGACAGCTTTGAGATCATCACAGCACCGGACGATTTCAGTGCTGTACGTGAGGCTCTTGAGAAAGCCGGGATCCCGCTTGTAGAAGCACAGATCGCCATGATCCCGCAGACCTATGTGGAGCTGACGGATGATCAGGCTATCAAAGATCTTCACAGAACACTGGATCTTCTTGATGATGACGACGACGTTACTGACGTATGGACAAACTGGGACGAATGATCTCTGAATAGAAAGTAATATTTTGCATATAATACCTCCAGAATTTCAGATTCCGGAGGTATTTTTTTATGGAAAAACAGAGCGAAGAGGGAAAACAGAAGGAACTGGACCGGGAAGCGAGCCAGAACGAACAGATCCGGGAAACAGGGCAGGCAGTGCTCGATGGAAATTCCCGGAAGCATAAAGTGGAGCTTCTGACGGTGATCGGGGAAATCGAAGGTCATGAATCCGCGCCGTCTCATAGCAAAACAACCAAGTATGAGCATGTACTGCCAAAGCTTGCTCTCATTGAGGACGATGAGGAGATCGAGGGGCTTCTGATCCTTTTAAATACGGTAGGAGGAGATGTGGAGGCAGGGCTTGCCATTGCGGAGATGATCGCGTCTCTGAGTATCCCTACGGTTTCCCTGGTGCTGGGCGGGGGACATTCCATAGGTGTACCCATGGCGGTATCAGCAGATTATTCCTTTATCGTGCCAAGTGCTACCATGGTGGTCCATCCGGTACGCCAGAACGGAATGTTCATCGGCGTGGCGCAGTCCTACCGCAATATGGAAAAGATCCAGGACCGGATCATTGCCTTTGTATCCGGACATTCACATATCACGGCAGAACGGATGGAGGAGCTGATGCTGGACACCTCCCAGCTTGTAAAAGATGTGGGGACTATGCTGGAGGGTGAGGAAGCGGTAAAGGAAGGACTCATCGATGAAGTAGGAGGGATCCGGGAGGCACTGGACCGATTGTATACCCTTATCGAAAGGAAAAAAACACAGAAATAACCAGTTTTGTATGTGGCTTTTGATAGCATTAGTTGTATAAGACTAACATGGTTGCGCTGTGCTGTGGTAAAGAAATTTGACAGAAATTGTAAATCTACTCTTGTCATATGCTGATTTTTAGCGTATTATTAATAAAGGTTTATAATTTGCGCGAGGAGGAAGACCATGTATAAGGTTTTAAAAGCTGAAACGCTGGCAGCTAAGATCCATCTTATGGTTGTGCATGCACCACGTGTGGCAAGCCACTGTCTGCCAGGACAATTTATCATTGTGAAACTTGACGAAAAGGGAGAGAGGATCCCGCTTACCATCTGCGATTACGATCGCGAGGCCGGTACAGTTACCATCGTATTCCAGGAGATCGGAGCATCTACCATTAAGATGTCCGCACTGAAGGCGGGAGATTCATTCCGTGATTTCGTAGGACCTCTGGGATGTCCGTCTGAGTTCGTCCATGAGGATATCGAAGAACTTAAGAAGAAAAAAATGGTATTCGTAGCCGGTGGTGTCGGTACCGCACCTGTTTATCCGCAGGTTAAATGGCTCCATGAGCACGGCATCACAGCGGATGTTATCCTTGGTTCCAAGACTAAGGATATGGTTATCCTTGAGAAAGAGCTTGGCGCTGTTTCCAATCTTTATGTTACAACAGATGACGGTTCCTATGGCCGTTCCGGTATGGTAACAAAGACTCTTGAGGATCTTGTGACAAACGAGGGCAAGCATTATGACGTCTGTGTAGCGATCGGACCGATGATCATGATGAAATTTGTCTGTCTTCTTACCAAGAAGCTTGGTATCCACACAATTGTCAGCATGAACCCGATCATGGTTGACGGAACCGGTATGTGCGGCGCTTGTCGTCTCCAGGTCGGTGATGAGATCAAATTTGCCTGCGTAGACGGACCGGAGTTCGACGGACATCTCGTTGATTTCGATCAGGCTATGAAGAGAAGCCAGATGTATAAGACCCAGGAGGGCCGTGCATTACTGAAGCTTCAGGAAGGCGATACCCACCACGGTGGATGCGGACATTGCGGAGGTGACAACTAATGGCAGATGCAAAAATGTTAAAAAAAGTTCCTGTAAGAGAGCAGGATCCGAAGGTACGTGCGACAAACTTCGAGGAAGTATGTCTTGGATATAATCAGGAAGAAGCAATGGAAGAGGCACAGAGATGCCTTGGCTGTAAAAAACCGAAATGTGTAGAGGGATGTCCGGTATCCATCAATATTCCGGGATTTATCGAGCACATCAAAGAGGGCAACATGGAAGAGGCTTACAAGGTGATCGGTTTATCTTCCGCACTTCCGGCTATCTGTGGTCGTGTATGTCCGCAGGAATCCCAGTGTGAGGGACAGTGTATCCGCGGTAAGAAGGGCGAGGCTGTTTCTATCGGTAAGCTGGAGAGATTCGTTGCAGACTATGCTCTGGAGCATGATATCAAACCTGCAGGAGCAGAGGTTAAGAACGGACATAAGGTTGCAGTGATCGGTTCCGGTCCATCCGGACTTACCTGTGCAGGTGACCTTGCAAAGGCAGGATACGATGTAACTGTATTCGAGGCTCTTCATGAGCTTGGCGGTGTTCTTGTTTACGGTATTCCGGAGTTCCGTCTTCCGAAGCAGAAGGTTGTTAAGAAAGAGATCGAGAAGGTCAAAGAGCTTGGCGTTAAATTCGAGACAAATGTTGTCATCGGTAAGTCCACTACCATCGATCAGCTGATCGAGGATGAGGGATTTGAGGCTGTATTCATCGGTTCCGGTGCAGGACTTCCGATGTTCATGGGTATCCCGGGTGAGAATGCAAGCGGTGTATTCTCTGCAAACGAGTACCTGACAAGAAGCAACCTCATGAAAGCATTCGATGATTCCTATGATACACCGATCGCAGCAGGCAAAAAGGTTGCAGTTGTCGGCGGTGGTAACGTTGCCATGGATGCTGCAAGAACAGCGCTGAGACTTGGTGCTGAGGTACATATCGTATACAGAAGAAGTGAGGCAGAGCTTCCAGCACGAGCAGAGGAAGTTCATCACGCTAAGGAAGAGGGCATCATCTTTGATCTTCTTACAAATCCGAAGGAGATCCTCGTTGATGAGAACGGCCACGTAAACGGTATGAAGGTTGTCAAGATGGAGCTTGGTGAGCCGGATGCATCCGGAAGAAGACGTCCGGTAGAGATTCCTGGTTCCGAGTATGATATGGATGTAGATACTGTCATCATGTCTCTTGGTACTTCACCGAACCCGCTGATCTCTTCCACAACCAAGGGCCTTGACATCAACAAGAGAAGATGTATCGTTGCTGAGGAAGAAACCGGTAAGACATCCAAGGACGGCGTATATGCCGGTGGTGATGCCGTTACAGGTGCAGCTACCGTAATCCTTGCCATGGGTGCAGGTAAAGCTGGTGCAAAAGGTATCGACGAATATCTGAAAAATAAATAAGCAGAAAGTCTGTTTATAAACAGATCCTCCGACTGTGTTTTCTGATGCAGCCGGAGGATCTTTTTTCTTGCAGATCAAAAAAGAACATTTGTTTGAAACTTTTGCCAAGTGAAGATTGTAAGTTTTACTCAGTTATGCTATAATGTGTTGGAAAAAATTTAAGAAAAGGAAATATCATTATGTCAGTGATACATGCGATTATATTGGGAATTATTCAGGGAATCACCGAATTTCTGCCGGTGAGCAGCTTCGGACATCTCTGTGGAGTGCAGGATCTTTTGGGCGGTACCAGAGGCTCCGGTGTGCTTTTTGAAGTGATGCTCCATCTGGGAACTATGATAGCTCTGATCCTTGTTTTTCTGAAGGACATCAAGAAGATCGGGATCGAGCTGATCGGAATGATACTGGATCTGATCGGAAATGCCAATATTTTTCTCTATAACCGTAGGACTGGGAAAGAACTTACCTACGCAAAGATCATAAGCGGAACTTACCGGAAGCTTACTGCCCTGATCATGGTATCCACTATTCCTACAGTCCTGATCGGATATCAGTGCAAACGACTTGTTGTGCGAAGCGCATCCTCACACATGTTTTCCGGGATCGGAATCCTTCTTACAGGTGTGATCCTACTTGTTGTGGACTACAGTAATGTCAATGGCAGCAAGGGAACAAAAGAAACCAGCTTCGGAGATGCTATGTGGATGGGTATCTGCCAGGGTCTTTCTGTGTTTCCGGGACTTTCCAGGCTTGGACTTACCATGAGTGCAGGACTTTTCTGCGGCCTCGGAAGAAAGTTTGCAGTGAAATATTCGCTGCTGATGAGCATTCCGGCTGTGTTGGGAGCTTTTTTTGTGGAGATGGGAGAGTTCACTTCTGTTCATATGACTGTTGGCCAGGGATTTACTTATGTTCTTGGAATGATCGTGGCCGGGATCACAGGCTATCTGGTGATCCGTTTTATGCTTAAGCTTTCGAATCAGGTCAGACTGCGTTATTTTGCATTTTATTCTTTTGCAGCCGGAATCCTTATTCTGGCAGCGAATTATATTTGATATCAACTGGGAGGAGTCTGACAATGGCAGCTTCAAAAACGACAAAAAAAAGAAAAAGAAAACCTGCGGCGAAGCAGCAGCCTGTCGGTAACCGCTTTCAGACAGAGATCCTGATCCTTGTGATGTTTGCGGCCTGCCTGATCCTGATGATCAGTGCATTTGGTATGGGAGGGATCGTAGGAAATGCCATCAGTACCGTATGCTTTGGCATCATGGGACTTTGTGCATATATTTTCCCAATCCTGCTTTTTGCCGGAGTTACGTTCCTGATCGTGAACAATACCAACCGCCTTGCCTACAAAAAGGTACTGGCGGGCGTGGTATTTTTTGTGTTCCTCTGCGGCTTTCTTCAGCTGATCACAGAGGGCTATACGCCAAGTACCACGTTTTCGGATTATTATTCACTGAGTTCGGAATACCGTACCGGCGGTGGAGTATTCGGTGGTGCAGTATGTATTTCCACAGCATCCGCTTTTGGCGTTGTGGGCGGAACTGTGATCATCGTTCTGGTGCTTCTGGTGTCTCTGATCATCATAACACAGAGATCCTTCTTCGGATTTATGAATAAGATCTTGGACTTTTTTACAGATGCAGCAAGAGAGGGCAGAGAAGCTTATCTTGAGGGACAGCCGGACAGAGAAAAGCAGAAGGAGCTTCGCAGAAAGATCCGTGCGGAAAAAAGAGCGGAGAAGATCCGCCGGCTGGAAGAAGAGCTGGAGGAAGAAGAACTTGTCCTTACAGAGAAAGATCCGGAAAATATCTCAAAAAAACAAAAGAAAAGAACAAGAAGATCGCAGAAAGAAAGACAGGCTGCGGTGAAGGCGAACCGGGAAGGAGAATTTAATCTTCCTTCTTTCCTTGATGAACAAAAGGCTGTACTTCCGGCAGATACAGATCTGACAGAAGAGGATCCAGGGCTTGATGAGAAACCGGAGGAGCATGCTCAGCCGCTGGAATTCCAGATCCATCGTTCACAGTCCCAGCCGGCCCGGGAAGAGTCGGAGGAGCCGGATTTCGAAAGAGAAATGCAGGAAGCCGAAGAGGAGGATGCTTATGCCGGCTATGAGGATGTAGATATTCCCGAGATGCAGCAGATCCTGCCGGCAAAGACAGCTGTAGCAGCAAAAGCTTCCCGGGAAACAGGAAAGGCAGCCGTTCCTGCTGATATAAAGGAGGATCCTCAGCCGGAAGATGAACAGAAGGCATCCCATCAACCCTCCAGAAACCCGAAGTCATCTCAGACAGAGATCGAGCATGGGATCAGAAATATCCAGCATGAGATCAGCCAGGGAGAAGCTCCGGAGAAGAAACCATATCAGTATCCGCCGCTGAAGCTTCTGAAGCGCGGAGATGGCAGATCTCAGGGAGATTCCGATGCACATCTGCGTAAAACAGCGCAGAAGCTTCAGGAAACCCTGCATAATTTCGGCGTCAATGTAACCGTTACCAATGTGAGCTGCGGACCTACCGTTACCCGCTATGAGCTGCAGCCGGAAATGGGTGTGAAGGTCAGCAAGATCGTTGGTCTTTCCGATGATATCAAGCTGAATCTTGCTACACCGGATATCCGCATCGAAGCACCGATACCGGGAAAGGCAGCCGTGGGGATCGAGGTCCCGAACAAGGAGAACAGCCCGGTCATGCTGCGGGATCTTCTTCAGTCAGAGGAGTTTAAAAATGCAAAATCCAAGCTGTCCTTTGCAGCAGGTAAGGATATTGCCGGAAAACCGGTAGTGGCAGATATTGCCAAGATGCCGCATCTTCTTATCGCCGGAGCAACCGGCTCCGGAAAATCCGTCTGCATCAATACGTTGATCATCAGCATCCTTTATAAGGCTACACCGGATGAGGTGCGTCTGATCATGATCGATCCGAAGGTGGTGGAGCTCAGTGTATATAACGGGATCCCGCACCTGTTCATTCCGGTGGTCACAGATCCGAAGAAAGCGGCCGGTGCGCTGAATTGGGCTGTTTCCGAGATGACCAGCCGTTACAATGCCTTTGCGGAATATGGGGTACGTAATCTTGGAGAATATAACAAAAAGGTTGCCAATATGCGGGTTCCGGAGGGAGAAAAAGCACCTGAGAAGATGCCGCAGATCGTGATCATCGTGGACGAGCTTGCGGATCTTATGATGGTTGCGCCGGGAGAAGTTGAGGATGCGATCTGCCGTCTGGCCCAGCTGGCACGTGCAGCAGGTATCCATCTGATCATTGCTACCCAGAGGCCATCGGTCAATGTCATCACAGGTCTGATCAAGGCCAATATGCCGTCCAGGATCGCATTTTCCGTATCCTCCGGTGTGGATTCCAGAACGATCCTGGATATGAACGGTGCCGAGAAGCTTCTTGGCAAGGGCGATATGCTGTTTTATCCTCAGGGATATCAGAAGCCGGCCAGACTGCAGGGGGCTTTTGTTTCAGATGAGGAGGTCAGTGCAGTCGTAGAATATGTTTCTGACAAAAATCAGGGTGCTGTTTATGATACCTCCATCGAGAAGCAGGTCAATACAGCCGGTGTCCCGGGAGGAGCCGGCGGCGGTGACAGAGATGTCTATTTTACAGAAGCCGGTAAATTTATCATTGAGAAGGAAAAGGCCTCCATCGGTATGCTCCAGCGTATGTTCAAGATCGGATTTAACCGTGCGGCAAGGATCATGGATCAGCTTTGTGACGCAGGAGTGGTAGGTCCGGAGGAAGGAACCAAGCCAAGGAAGGTTTTGATGTCAGCAGAAGAATTTGAGAATTATCTGGAGGAGAACGGCGGATGAAAATAAGTATCCTGACAGTAGGGAAGATCAAGGAAAAATATCTGCGGGATGCCATTGCGGAGTATTCCAAGCGCCTCGGGCGTTACTGCAAGCTGGAGATCATAGAAGTGTCCGACGAAAAAACGCCGGATAATGCCAGCGAAACAGTAGAAGATGCCATTCGGAACAAGGAAGGGGAGCGTCTTCTTAAATATATCCGGGATGATGCGTTTGTGATCACTCTGGAGATCGGAGGCGAACAGCTGACCTCTGAGAACTTCGCACGGAAGATCAACGAGCTGGGAATACGTGGGACCAGCCATATCCAGTTTGTGATCGGCGGCTCTATCGGTCTTGGAAAAGAAGTACTGAAGAGATCAGACTATGCTTTAAGCTTTTCGAAGATGACATTTCCTCATCAGCTGATGCGTGTGATCCTTCTGGAACAGATCTACCGTAGCTATCGTATCATCAGCGGAGAGCCCTATCATAAATAATATCATACTACATATCCGCAAATATCTTGACAATTTTCGGATATGTAGTATGATAAAAAAAGAGTAGCACTCAAAGCTCAAGAGTGCTAATAATCACAGAAAGAAGGAAATGAATATGGCATTAAAACCAGTTGCAGACAGAGTTATCGTAAAATATTTTGAGACAGAAGACAAAACCGCATCCGGCATCGTACTTCCGGACAGCTCCAAGGAGAAAACCCAGCAGGCAGAGGTTATCGCAGTAGGTGGCGGTAAGGTCGTAGACGGTAAAGAAGTACCGGTACAGGTAAAGCCAGGCGACCGTGTGATCTACGGAAAATACACAGGAACCGAGATTAAATATGAGGGTGAGAAATATCTGGTGATCAACGCAGATGATATCATTGCCATCGTAAAAGACTGATGAAGAATTTTTATCGTAATTTTCTGAAATTATGCTCCATGCTGGTGCTGCAGAATGTAGTGACCTTAAGTGTCAATCTTGCTGACAACATTATGCTTGGAGCCTTCAGCGAAACTGCATTATCCGGTGTGACCACCGTAAACCAGGTACAGTTCGTCTTTCAGCAGCTGCTTATGGCGCTGGGAGACGGACTTGTCATATTCGGAAGTCAGTACTGGGGAAAGAAAGAGACAGAGCCGGTAAGGAAGATCGGTGCCTGGGCCATGCGCACAGGCTTTTTTATTGCCCTTGTGCTGTTTATCCTGGCCAGTCTTTTTCCAACACAGCTGCTGGGGCTTTTTACAACAGACCAGGCGATTATTGAAGCCGGTCTTTCCTACCTGGCGATCATCCGGTTTACTTACTTTTTCTTTGCAGTGACGCAGATCCTGCTTGCTACACTGCGCTGTGTGGAAATTGCAGGGGTTGCCTTCGGGCTTTCGGTAATGACTTAAGTGTAGTAATGGTAGGAATGTCCTATCAGATGCCGACAAATGGTGGTATCATCCGGGGAAGCGGAAGCATTGCTTATTCCATGAAGGTGGACCTGATCAGTACCTGGGGGATCGTGATCCCTCTGTCCATGTTTATGGCATTTGTGGTCAAGGCATCTCCGGCAGTGGTGGTATGCTGCCTGAATGCAGATCAGATCTTTAAATGCGTGCCTGCATTTTTGAAGTGCAATTACGGACGCTGGATCAAAAATATGACGAATTAAGGAAATATATATAGATCAGAGGCAAGATACAGAAAATTTATCTTGACGCCTGTGTGATCTGTATGTAGAATAAATACAAGCTTTAACGAAATGCAGTAAAAAAATCTCTGAAGAGCCAGGGACAGCTTGACAAAGGTAATATGGTATAGTATTATTTTACCTATATCATATTAAACTGGTGGGAAAAGAGGAATACTCACTGAAACACAGGAGGAACAGGAAATGAGAAAAAAAGTACTGGCAGCGCTTCTGGCAGCTGCAGTGGCAGGAACAACTGTTATGTCAGGAATGACTGCTTTTGCAGCAGAAACAGAAGGAACCAAGGCGGAAGGCGGAAATATTACCATTGCAGAAACAGCAGATCCGCAGAACATCAATCCGCTTTACGTTGTGGATCAGACAAGCTTCGATATGATGCAGGCACTGTACAGCCCGTTTTTTGAGATCGTGAACGGAGAGATGTATTACGGAAACGGACTTTGCGAAAGTGTAACAGCCAATGATGATGCCAGCGAATTCACATTGAAGCTCAAAGACGGACTGAAATGGCATGACGGTCAGCCGATCACAGCCGATGATGTGGTATTCACCATGCAGGTGCTGGTAGATGAGAAGCAGAATGTTCCGTATTCTTCTTACGGATACGTTAATGACAAGGCAGTAGAGGCAGAGAAGGTTGATGACCTTACAGTCAAGATTTCCCTTGGATCATCTTCCGCAGGATTTCTTGGCGGACTGAGCCAGGTTTACTGTATTCCGAAGCATATTTATGACGGCGTGGAGAATATCGGAGAAAGTGATCTCAACAATGAACCGGTGGGAAGTGGTCCTTTTAAGTTCGAGGAATACAAATCCGGAGAGTATTATAAAGTAACAAAATTCGATGACTATTTTGATGATGTAAATCTGGATTCCATCACCTTCAAGATCGTAAAGGATTCCAGCTCCGCCAATGCGGCACTTGCAAGCGGAGATCTGGATGCACGTCTGATCAGCGCGGATGATTACGATACCGTCAGTGCTTACGATAACGTAAACATCAATACCTATAATTCCGGACGTGTCAATGCCATGTTCATGAATGAGCTGAACGAAGATCTTCAGGATGTAAAGGTACGTCAGGCGATTGCATACGCACTGAATAAAGAGGAGTTCTGTCAGTTTGCTTTCCTTTCCGAGGATTATGCAGAGCCTGCAGATTCTATTTTCACACCGGATACACTCTACTATACAAAACCGGACAATACCTACGACAATGATCCGGCTAAAGCACAGGAGCTCCTTTCCGAAGCAGGAAAGACAAGTCTTTCTTTGAACCTGATGTATATCTCCACAGATAAGACAATGGAGAGTGAAGCTCTGTATGTACAGTCTGCCCTTGCCAATGTAGGAATCACCATCAATCTTCTTCCTACAGATGAGTCTACCTTCAAGAATAAGACAAAGGATACGGAGTGCACAGATTATGATCTGGTACTGAGCTTCTACACTCTGGGAGAAGAGCCGAGCCTTTATGCAGACATGAGTTCTTCCGTCAGCCGTTCCAACTATTCCAGGATCAAGGATACAGATCTGGATGCATTGTGGGAAGAGGGCAACAGCACTGCAGATGAGACAAAACGTGGCGAGATTTATAAGGAGATCCAGAATACGATCAATGATAACATGTATATCTATCCGATCGCTTATTCCAATGGTTTCTATGCGGTAAGTAAAGATTTCGGAGGCTTTGATGAATGTCTGTTAAAAACTATTTATTATGATTATTCCAAGATCTACACATTGGAGAAATAAATAATTTTATAGCGGATGAATACCGGAAACAGAAAGAGGCTGACGCGTTTTTGCGCCAGCCGATTTCCTGTTTTCGGGGAAAATAAAGGAGGTACATTTTGAAGAAGATCGTAAACCGACTGATACAGTGTATTCTGACACTGTTTATTGTCTCTGTTCTCTGCTTTGCACTGACAAAAGCAGCGCCCGGAGATCCTGTCCTGACTTATGTGGAACCAAATATGAGTGAAGAATATATCCAGAACCTGAGAGAAAGCCTGGGACTTACAAAGCCTGTCTATGAGCAGTACTTTCTGTGGCTGGGAAGGATCTTTCACGGGAATTTCGGAAATTCCCTGATGAATAACCGACCGGTCCTGACACAGATGCTGGAGAGACTTCCCGCAACCGTGATCCTCATGGGAATCAGCATGCTGCTTGGTTTTCTCATTGCCATTGTACTGGGCCTGTATTCCGGAAAGAATAAAAATGGTATTCTGGATAAGATCACCAGCATGTTCTGTTATGTAGGCATCTCCATTCCTACTTTCTGGTTCGGTATCATGCTGATCTATCTCTTCAGTGTGCATCTCCATATCCTGCCAAGTATCGGTATGCATTCAGACGGCAACCGTTCCTTAGGAGATCTGATCCTTCATATGGTCATGCCCTGCGCAGTTCTGACCTTTGCAAATGCTTCACAGTACATCCGGTATTTAAGAAGCAGTACCATTACGGAAATGTCCTCCGATTATGTTATGGTGCAGAAGGCTTACGGAATGAAAGAATCTGGAATCCTTTTCCGGCATGTACTGAAAAATGCCATGCTTCCTATGATCACAGTTCTCGGAATGAGCCTGCAGTCTCTGGTTTCCGGTGCCATTATCACTGAGCAGGTTTTTGCATGGCCGGGAATCGGTCAGCTGGCAGTGACCGCTGTTATGCAGTATGATTATCCCCTGATCATGGGAATCACCATGTTCACCGCGCTTCTCGTGGTGCTCGGAAATCTTCTGGCAGATATCCTGTATGCTGTCTTTGATCCGAGGATCCGCAAAGCAGGATGTTAGGAGGTAAAGGGACATGAGAGAAAATATCTGGAAAAATATCAAACTTGGTTTTAAGACAAATAAACTTGCAGTGGCAGGTGCAGCAGCGATCATCCTGCTGGCACTGATCTCCATTTTTGCCTTTTTGTATCCGGTAGATCCCAATGCCATCAGCGCCACAGAGCGACTGAATGCTCCATCCATGGCACACCTTTTCGGTACGGATGATATGGGACGGGATTATCTGGCTCGCTGTATTTACGGAGGAAGAGCATCCCTTCTGGTGGGCTTCCTTTCCATGGTGCTTTCTACAGCCCTTGGTGTGATCATCGGTTCCATCAGCGGTTTTGTGGGAGGAACGGTGGATGCAGTGCTGATGCGTCTGGTGGATGCACTGATGAGCCTTCCGACATTCCTGATCATGATCGTTATGAATGCCTTCCTGAAACCGGGACTTCAGAACATTGTCCTGATCATCGGCTTTCTGACCTGGATGAACATTGCCAGGATCGTCCGTGGCGAGACCATTTCCCTGAACGAGAGAGAGTATGTCATCTATGCAAAGATCTCCGGACAGAAGAAATTCTCCACCATTGTACATCATATCCTGCCTAACATCATGCCTACCATTATCGTGGCTGCAACCATGAACATTGCCAATGCCATCCTGATGGAATCTGCACTGAGCTTTTTCGGCCTGGGTATCCAGCCGCCTACGGCTTCCTGGGGAAGTATGCTGAGCAATGCACAGCGCTATATCCAGCAGGCACCGTATCTGGCTATTTTCCCCGGAATCCTGATTCTGATCACGGTCGTCAGCTTCAATTATCTGGGAGAAGTATTAAGAAAAGTATTCGAGCCCAAGTAAGGAGGACATTTACATATGGAAAAATTACTGGAAGTAAAAGATCTGAAGGTGTCTTTCTTTACAGACCTTGGAGAGACACAGGCAGTAAAAGGTGCAGGCTTTGCCATCGGTGAGGGGGATTTTTTCGGGATCGTAGGAGAGTCCGGAAGCGGAAAAAGCGTGACCACCAAATCTATTCTCCGTCTCGGACCATCCAACTGTAAGATCATGGGTGGTGAGATCCTGTTCCGGGGAGAAGATATCCTGAAGAAAAATGAAGCAGAGCTCCGTGAGATCCGCGGTAGTGAGATCGCCATGATCTTTCAGGATTCTCTTTCCGCACTGAATCCGGTTTACACTGTTGGCAATAAGATGGTAGAGCTGATCCGGCGCCATACCAATATGAACAAAAAAGAAGCAAAGGCCCGGGTGCTGGAGCTTCTCACAGCCGTTGGCATCACAGACCCGGAAAAGGCTATGAACAGCTATCCCCACGAGCTTTCCGGCGGTATGCGCCAGCGTGTGATGATCGCCATGGCCATGAGCAGTGACCCGAAGATCCTGATCGCAGATGAGCCGACCACAGCCCTGGATGTTACGATCCAGGCGCAGATCCTTCATCTGCTTCTGGAACTTCAGAAAAAAAACAATATGAGCATCATCCTGATCACCCATGATCTGGGCGTTGTAGCGCAGACCTGTAAACGGGTAGCTGTCATGTGTGGTGGATACGTGGTGGAAGAGGGAACTGTAGAAGAGATCTTTCTTCATCCGGGACATCCCTATACACAGGCACTGATCGCAAGCATGCCGCGGGTGGGAGGTACCTTTGAACAGTTTCTGGAGAGAGATCTTTCGGACGGAAACGGTGATTTGTGTCCCTTCCTGAATCGCTGTAAATATGCGGACAAACCCTGTGAAGCCTGTCTTCCGAAATATTATGAGGCTTCAGAGGGACACAGGATATTCTGTCACAGAAGGGAGGAGAAGAGATGAGCAAGCCCTTAATTGAAGTAAAAGATCTGAAAGTATATTTTAAACAGAAATCTCCGAAGCTTCTGTCCTTTAAGCCGGGCATACTGAAGGCTGTGGATCAGGTAAGCTTTTCGATTGAAAAGGGGAAAACCTTCGGTCTGGTAGGAGAATCCGGAAGCGGAAAATCTACCATCGGAAAGGCAATCCTACGCTATCATAAACCCACAGGCGGTGAGATTTTTTATGAAGGAACAGAGATCGGAGCCATGGGGGAAAAAGAACTGCTTCCATACCGCAAAAAAATGCAGTCCGTTTTTCAGGATCCCTATTCCTCTCTGGACCCAAGCCATACAGTGCAGGATATCATCTGTGAGCCTATGGCGATCCATAAAATGTACACGCAGAAAGAACGTAAGGAGCGTGCAAAAGAACTGATCCGCGTGGTTGGCCTCAAAGAGCAGGATCTTTTGAAGTATCCTCATGAGTTTTCCGGCGGACAGCGTCAGAGGATTTCCATTGCAAGAGCACTTTCCGTACAGCCGGAATTTGTAGTCTGCGATGAGCCCATTTCTGCGCTGGATGTTTCCCTGCAGGCCCAGATCGTCCAGATGCTTCAGGATCTTCAGGAAAAATACGGGCTGACCTATCTGTTCATCAGCCATCAGCTGCAGGTGGTCCAGAAGATCTGTGATGAGATCGGGGTGCTTTATCTTGGAAATCTCATGGAGATCGCAGATGCAGATAAGCTCTATTCCAATCCGCTGCATCCTTATACAAAAATGCTGATCTCCTCGATTCCGGTTCCGGACCCGAGAGTCAAAACTCTGGATCAGATCGTTACGGATACCGGAGTACAGTCCAGATCTATCGGGGGCTGCCGCTTCCATAACCGCTGTCCGTGGTGTGAGGAACGCTGCAGACAGGAAACCCCGGCACTTCGTCAGGTGGAGCCGGGACATATGGTAGCATGTCATAAATATCAGGAAAAGAAATAATCATAAAATACGGGAAGGTAAATAAAAAAGTGGACAAAAATATATATAAAAACTATCTGGCGATCCTCCGTGAGGAGATGATCCCGGCTATGGGATGTACAGAACCGATCGCTCTGGCCTATGGTGCGGCAAGAGCAAGAGAGATCCTTGGGAAAGAGCCGGAGCGTATCGTAGCAAAATGTTCCGGAAATATCATCAAAAATGTGCGTTGTGTGATCATTCCCAATTCAGGAGGCTTAAAGGGGATTCCTGCAGGTGTGATCCTTGGGGCGGTGGCAGGAGATGCCTCACTGAATATGGAAGTTCTTTCCAAAGTCGATGAAAAGGGCAGGGCACGCTGCCGGGAACTTCTGGAGGCAGATATCTGTAAGGTGGAGCTTCTGGACACGCCGGTAGTCCTTCACATTATCATCGAAATGTATGCCGGTGAAGATGCCGTCAGCCTAGAGATCAAATACGATCATATTAACGTGACCAGGATCAGCAAAAACGGAGAGATCCTCCTTGATGCAGATAAAGCAGTGGAAGAAAAGGAAGAGACGGACCGCGGCCTGTTAAATCTGGAGGATATTCGGGAATTTGCAGATACCGTAGAGCTTTCCGATGTAAAGGAGCTTCTGGATGCGCAGATCAGAAGCAATATGGCCATTGCTCATGAGGGAATGACCGGAAAATACGGCCTGGGTATCGGGCGCGTGATCCGTGAAAATTATTCTCACGATATGCTCACCAGAATGAGAAGTCTTACTGCAGCGGCTTCTGAGGCACGTATGGGTGGCTGTGATATGCCGGTTGTCATCAATTCCGGAAGCGGAAATCAGGGAATTGCATGCTCTGTTCCGCTGATCGTCTATGCAAGAGAGATGGAGCTGCCGGATTACAGCCTCTACAGGGCTCTGGTGTTTTCCAATCTCCTCACAGTTTATCAGAAGCAATATATAGGGAAGCTGTCTGCCTTCTGCGGTGCGGTATCGGCCTCCTGTGCAGCCGGAGCTGCCATTACCTATATGGTAGGCGGAGATATTTCCCTGATCAAAAAAACGATCGAGAATACCCTCGCCAATATTCCGGGAATCATCTGTGATGGGGCCAAGATCTCCTGTGCTGCCAAGATCGCAGCCTGTCTTGACGCAGCCTTTCTGGCGCATCATCTTGCCATGAACGGGCAGTCTTATGCACCTTATACAGGAATTCTCCAGGAAGAAACCGCAGAGACCATCAGCTGTGTGGGACAGATCGGAAAAGACGGTATGAAGGAAACAGACAGAGAGATCCTCAAGATCATGCTGGAGCATTGATCCGTAGCGGAGAGGGCACAGATTAAACAGAAAAGGTTGGATTTATGGACAACGAATTAAGAATTGCAATACTGATCGATGCAGATAATGTATCAGACAAATACATCAAGATCATCGTGGATGAAGTGGCAAACATCGGCATAGCCACCTACAAACGGATCTATGGAGACTGGACCAGTGCACGGCTTTCCTCCTGGAAAAAGGTTCTTCTGGAGGATTCCATCATTCCTATCCAGCAGTACAGCTATACCACCGGAAAAAACGCCACCGATTCGGCGATGATCATTGATGCCATGGATATTCTGTATTCCGGAAATGTGGATGGATATTGTATTGTTTCTTCGGACAGTGATTTCACCCGTCTGGCAGCAAGGCTCCGGGAATCCGGAATGCTGGTCCTGGGTATGGGTGAGGAGAAGACGCCGAAGCCGTTTATTTCCGCATGCAACCAGTTTAAATATCTGGATCTTCTCTATCGCAACCAACAGGAGGAAGAGAAGAAGGAAGATCTGGCTACTGCAGCAGAAGCTAAAAAATCCGGAAACAGCAGTAAACAGAGCAGCTCCGGCTCCAGGAAGAACAAAGATCTCAAGCGGGTGCGCAAGGCCATTAATGCCATCATCGAGAAATTTTCTGACGAAGAGGGATGGCTTTCCTCCGGACAGCTGGGCGATCAGCTTGGGAAACGACTTCCGGATTTTGATGTGCGTAATTACGGATATTCCAAGCTGACCCCCTTTATCAAATCTCTGGGAAATTATGAGACAGGCAGGATCCCCACAGGAAGCGGAGGGAGAAAGCAGATCTATTTCCGGATGAAGGAGGATAAACAATGAAGAATTATCTGGCACCTATGGAGGGCGTAACCAACTGGGTTTACCGGAATGCATATCATGATTGTTTTTATCCCATGGATAAATACTTTACGCCCTTCATCACTGCCAAGCCCAATAAACGTCTCAGCAGCAAGGAGAGCAAAGAGGTATCACCGGAAACCAACGGAGATCTTCCGGTGATCCCCCAGATCCTGACCAACAATGCGGAGGATTTTGTGAAAACAGCCCATATCTTCCGGGATGAATACGGACACAGGGAAGTGAATCTCAATCTGGGATGCCCCTCGGGAACTGTCACAGCCAAGGGAAAGGGTGCCGGTTTCCTGGGCGAGCCGGATAAGCTGGAACGTTTTCTGGATGAGATCTTCGAAAAGACCGGGATGGAGATCTCCATAAAAACGAGAGTGGGAACGGATTATGAAGAAGACTGGGAACGGCTTCTTGAGATATACGGCAGATATCCGCTGAAGGAGCTGATCATCCATCCACGCCTTCTGAAGGATCATTATAAGGGAGTTCCCAGATATGGACTGTATGAGGAGGCAAGGGAAAAGCTGAAGGTTCCCCTAGGATATAACGGGGATATTTTTTCAGTGGAGGTTTATCAGGAAATCCGGGAGAAATTTCCGGATGCAGACAGCGTCATGTACGGAAGAGGCCTGATCGCAAGGCCCTATCTTCTGGATGCCATTATGCAAAAAGAAGACGGAGAGGATCACCGGGAAGAATACCGAAAAAAGTTGCGGCAGTTCCATGACCGTCTTTACCGGGATTATCAGGAATATCTTTCGGGAGAACGAAATGTACTTTTCCGCATGAAGGAATTGTGGAGTTATATGGCACCGGGCTTTACCAATTATGCCAGATATCTGAAAAAGATCAAAAAATCCCAGCATTTTGGTGATTATGAAGCAGCAGTTATGAGCCTTTTTGGAGAACAGGAGATCTTAAAGGTATGAACAGTATAAAAGAAAAATTTGATGAGTTTATTTCCCAGTATCCCATTTTTGAGTATCGTGTGCTGGATACCGGGGATATTAAAGTACAGTCACGTGTGCGTACGATCTGTAAACAGGAATGTGAACGTTATGGGAGCACATGGGCCTGTCCTCCGGCAGTGGGAGAGCTGTCAGAATGCGAAAAGAAGATCCGGAGCTATCCGAAAGCAGTTTTCTTTTCCAGCGTTGCGGAGGTATCGGATATCATGAACATGAAGGAGATGCTTTCCACAAGAATGGAACACGAAGCGCTTACAGAGAAGGTACGTGATTTTCTGGAGGGAGAGGGCTATGAGACCTTTACGCTTTCCACGGAATCCTGTGACTTCTGTGAACGCTGTGCCTATCTGGACGGAAAACCTTGCCGTTTTCCGGAGCATATGCATCCATGTCTGGAAAGCTATGGCGTGGTAGTCAGTGAGATCGTAGAAAAGGAAGCTATGGAATACAATCTGGGTGGAAATACCATTCTCTGGTTTTCCATGGTGCTGATCCGCAGATAAAAGACAAAAAGCAGATACAGTGAAAGATACATAAGAAGAAATCCTCCGGCATAGATTAATGATAAAAGCCGGAGGATTTTTTTAATGAGAAAAATGTCAGCTTTTCTGGAGCTTCCCGGGGAACCGGCATTTCGGGAGGTGCAGGTGATACTTACGGGAAAACGCCGGGCAGTGATCGAAAATTACCGGAATATCCAGAGCTATACAAGGGAGGAGATCCTGATACTGACACCTTCCGGCAGACTTGTGATCCGTGGGAAAAACCTTGTGATCCCCTGCTACACAACCCTTGAACTATGTATCCGCGGGCAGATCGAAAGCATTACGTTGGAGGAGGGAAATAAGTAATGATCCCAGGTTTTGTGCGGGTTTCTGTTAAGGGGCAGCAGTGCCAGCGGTTTGTGAACCTTTGCAGAGGCAGGGAAATGGATCTGAAAAGGATCATCCGCACCGGTGAGACGGAGCTTCAGCTGACCATGAAGGTAGCGGATTTTCTGCAGATCTCGCCACTGCGGAGAAAAACCGGGGTACATATCCACATCCTGAAAAAAAAAGGGCCTTTGTTTTTTCTGCTTTTCTGTAAAAGAAGAAAAATGATCCCCGCGGGGTTTCTGGCAGTTTGCTGCCTCCTTTTTTTTCTGTCAGGCAGAGTGTGGAACGTTGAAATTCGGGGAAATATTTTAAATCCCACACCCCAGCTGATGAGCTTTCTGAAAGAGCAAGGGGTCTGTTTCGGAGTATCCAGAAAGAAGATCAGCTGCAGTGCACTTGCAGCTTCCCTGCGAAGAGAATTTCCGGAGATCACCTGGGTGTCAGCCGGATTTTCGGGAACGGGCCTGCGTTTTGAGATCCGGGAGGGAACTGCCGGAGAAAAAGCAGAGCCGGAAGAAAGAGCATGCAGTCTGTTTTCAACCCTGGACGGTGTGATCGATTCCATGGTCACACGGCAGGGAACTCCTCTTGTCAGGGCCGGGGATGAAATAAAAAAAGGCCAGGAACTGGTTTCCGGGATCGTGGACATCACCGATGACAGTCAGGAGGTCATCCGCTATGCATATGTTCAGGCAGATGCGGATATTTACATCCGACATACCATTGCCTATTACGATACCTTTCCGTTGGACATAGAGAAAAAGGTGTGGTCCGGTAAAAAGAAAACAAGGCTTATTTTTCAGCTGGGAAACTGGTTTCTGGATTTTTCCTCTCCTCTGAAACAAAATGAGGAATGCCTCGTCAGCCGGGAACCTCTTTTCAGTATCGGGATTTTTCGTTCTCCTGTTACCCTGGGGATCGCTGCGATCGGGAAGTACGAAGTACAGAAAGAGCAGCTGACAGAGGATGCCGCAAAAAAACAGGCCATACAAAGGCTTTATGCCTATGAAGAAAAATTAATAGAAAAAGGGGTTCAAATATCTGAAAATAATGTTAAAATAGAAATAAATCACCAGGACTGCGTCAGCAGAGGCACTCTTACCGTCATTGAACGGACCGGAAGAGAAGCCCCCACAGAAAAAAAGACGCAGCCAAAAGAAAGGACACCAGAGGATGGCTAGCAGCATTATCGAATTATATGTGGATGTGCCGGCAGACCGCCAGGCGAATATTTTCGGACAGTTTGACGAGCATCTGAAGCTGATCGAACGTACTCTGAACGTAACCATGATCTTCCGTGACGGTTCTCTTAAGATCCTGGGAAGCCAGGAGGGAGCCACACAGGCTAGGGCGATCGTGGAGGAACTGAACACACTTGCGGGCAGAGGCAATACCATCACACAGCAGAATGTGAATTACGCACTTTCCCTTGCCATGGAGAAGATCGGCTCCGTGATGGAGGAGATCGACAAGGATTTTATCTGTAATACCATACAGGGCAGACCCATCAAGCCCAAGACTCTCGGACAGAAGGATTATGTGGAACAGATCCGTAAGAAGATGATCGTGTTCGGTGTGGGACCTGCCGGAACTGGCAAAACCTATCTTGCCATGGCTATGGCAGTAACTGCTTTTCGCAATGAGGAGGTTTCCAGGATCATTCTTACCAGACCCGCCATTGAGGCAGGCGAGAAGCTGGGATTCCTTCCTGGCGATCTCCAGAGCAAGGTCGATCCCTATCTGCGTCCTCTTTATGACGCATTGTATCAGATCATGGGCGCAGACAGCTTTGCCAAAAACATGGAGAAGGGGCTCATAGAGGTTGCCCCTCTTGCCTATATGAGGGGACGTACACTGGATAATGCCTTCATCATCCTAGATGAGGCACAGAATACCACACCTGCCCAGATGAAGATGTTCCTGACCAGGATCGGCTTCGGTTCCAAGGTAATCATCACAGGAGATGCATCCCAGAAGGACCTTCCCAGGGATGCCACGTCTGGTCTGGATGTGGCGATGAAGGTGCTGAAGAAGATCGATGACATCGGATTCTGTCAGCTGACCAGCAAGGATGTTGTACGTCATCCACTTGTACAGCAGATCGTACAGGCCTATGACGATTATGAAAAAAAACAGAAGCCTGCCAAATCCAGGAAGGATGACAGGTATGCTGTAAAAAATAAGGAGTACAGAAGATGACCATAAATATCGAATATGAGACAGATCAGGAGCTGGGCATTGACTATGCTGCCCTTGCATCCCAGGTTGCGGACAAGGTTCTTGAAATGGAAAAATGTCCCTATGACGGACAGGTCAATCTTGTCCTGACAGACAACGAGGAGATCAAGAGGGTAAATACGGAATTCCGGAATATCCAGGCTCCTACGGATGTGCTGTCATTTCCTATGATCCCCTTTGAGACACCGGCGGATTATTCCGTTGTGGAAGAGGATGAGTCCTATTTTGATCTGGACAGTGATGAACTCCTTCTTGGAGATATCATGATCTCCGTGCCCAAGGTTTTTGCCCAGGCAGAGGAATACGGACATAGTGTGACAAGGGAATTCTGTTTCCTGGTGGCACACAGTATGTTGCATCTTCTGGGCTATGATCATATGACAGAGGATGAGGCGAAGGTCATGGAAGCCAAGCAGGCAGCGGCACTGAAGGAGCTGGGGATTAACCGTTAGTACAGCGAATGACTGCGGGCTGTCCCACGGAAAAGCTAAGCGGAAAACTCTTCCGCTTTAAGAAAAGGAGGTAATATATGAGAATGAAAAAGACAGGTATCCTGGCAGGTATCACAGCTGCATGCATCTGCATTGCCCAGACTGTTCCCGCTTTTGGAGCAGGGCAGGATCTGGTAGGCTTTGTCCCCAATGAGGAAAAGCAGGAAGAAACCCAGGTAAAGAGCTATCTTACCGGCGAAGATGTTCCGGAGAGCATTGGACGGAGAAGACCGGTTGCCGTGATGATGGGCAACAACAGTGTCGGAGCTCCCCAGAGTGGTATCGGACATGCCGGTGTTGTCTACGAAGCGCCGGTGGAAGGTAATATTACCCGTCTTATGGGCATTCTCGAAGATTACGATGAGCTGGAACGGATCGGTTCCGTTCGCAGCTGCCGTGACTATTATCTCTTTTATGCCAACGAATTTAATGCGATCTATGCCCACTACGGACAGGCTGCCTATGCACTGCCTTATCTGGAACAGCATGTGATCGATAACCTCAACGGGATCCAGATTGGCAAGCTGGCTTTTTTCCGCACAACAGACAGGAAGGCACCTCACAATGCCTACACAGATGCCAGTCACCTTCAGGCAGGCATAGATGCTATGGGATACAGCCAGGAATATAAAGAAGAATATACCGGACATTATCTTTTTGCAGAAGATGGTACAGAGACTGTACCGGATGGGATCACAGCCAGCCTTGTGAAGCTGGATAATTTTACTGACAATCATCCCTGGTATGAATACGATGAGGAGACAAAGGAATATAAGAGATTCCAGTTTGGCAAGGAACATGTGGATCAGCTGGATAATGAACCGCTTACCTGCGACAATATCATCCTTCAGTATTCATCCTGCCCGGCCTACGATGGAAACGGCTATCTGAATATTGATGCCATTTCCGGCGGAGAGGGCAAGTTTATTACCAGAGGCAGAGCCATTGATATCCGCTGGGAGAAGGATTCTCCATGGGGGATCACCCATTATTACGACGGAAATGAACAGGAGATCCGCCTGAATCCGGGTACTACCTGGGTGGAGATCGTACAGAATGACAGGATCGATTCCGTTACTTATCAGTAAGACTAATATACAGGTATCAGGAGAAACAAAAAACATGAACGCAAATTACAGGGAACGACTGAAAGACAAGAAACGCATCGTTATCAAGATCGGATCATCATCACTGATCCACGCAGAAACAGGAAGACTGGATTTCCGTAAGCTGGAGATCCTGGCCAGAGAGCTCAGCGACCTTCACAATCAGGGGAAAGACGTAGTGCTGGTATCCTCCGGAGCCATTGCGGTAGGTGCAGCTGCACTGGGGATGCAGGGAAAGCCGGCAGAGCTTGAGAAAAAGCAGGCCTGTGCAGCTGTGGGACAGGCCAGGCTGATGACCATTTATCAGAAGCTTTTCGGGGAATACAATCAGATGGTGGCACAGATCCTGATGACTAAGAATACCATGGTCAACAATACCAACCGCAGGAATGCCCAGAATACCTTCCAGCAGCTTCTGGCAGAAAAGGTGATCCCTATTGTAAATGAGAACGACTCGGTATCCTCCTACGAATTCCAGAACCTGGTAAAATTCGGAGACAACGATACCCTTTCCTCTGTGGTTGCTGCACTGATCGATGCGGATCTTCTAATCCTCATGTCCGATATTGACGGTCTTTTTACAGACGATCCCAATTCCAATCCGGATGCACAGTTTATCGACATTGTAGAAAACATGGATGACAATATGCGTAAGCTTGGCAAATCCTCCACAGGAAGTAATGTAGGCACCGGCGGAATGGCGACCAAGCTTACCGCTGCGATCATCGCCACTGCGGCAGGAGCGGACATGGTCATTGCCAACGGAAATGACTTCCACAACATCCACAGGATCGTGGAAGGCAGGAGCTGCGGAACATTATTTGTAGGAAACAAGAAGGAAGAATTCTTCCTCATTGATTATATCGAAAAACTGCTTTAAGGAGAATAACATTATGATGGACAATATCAAGATCGACAGGATCAACGCACTGGCACATAAACAGAAAAGTGTAGGTCTTACCGAGGAAGAAAAGGTGGAACAGGCGAAGCTTCGGAGAGAATATCTGGATGCAGTGAAAGGAAATCTCCGTGCGCATCTGAATAATATCGATATCAAAGAAAAGGATGGCAGCATCACCAATCTTGGAGAAAAATATGGAAGAAAAAAAGGAAATTAGAAAAAAGATCTTCAAAGCCAGAAAAGAACATACCGATGCCTGGATCCGGGAAAACAGTCTCCGGATCACAGAGGCCCTGACACAGCTTCCGGAATACCGGAATGCAGAACGGATCATGGCATACGCAGATTATAACCATGAAGTGATCACACGCTATATCATCGAGCAAGCCTGGAAAGACGGCAAGGAAGTGGCAGTGCCAAAGGTTTTCGGAAAGGATATGGTATTTTACAGACTGACCGATTTCAGTCAGCTAGAATCCGGCTACTTCGGGATCCCTGAGCCAAAGGAAGACGGAGAAACGGTTTCTTGGGAAGAAGCCATGATGGTCATGCCCGGGGTGGCTTTTGACGTGAATTGCAACCGGGTAGGCTATGGCGGCGGTTTTTATGACCGTTTTCTGGAAAAACATCCGGAGGTCTGCCGCGTTGCAGTAGGATTTTCCTTCCAGATCCTTTCGGAGGTTCCCACAGAGCCTACGGATATCCGTCCGCAGGTCATTGTGACGGAAGAGAATATATACCGCGATGCACAGTAAGATATTGCTGTAAAGACAGAAAGAAAGGCAGGAATATTTGGAAATGAATGAAATGCTTGAAAAACTGGGACAGAATGCGAAAGATGCGGAGACAGTCCTTCGAAATCTTTCCACAAATGACAAAAATATAACCCTGGAAGCTGTGGCAAAGGCTCTTGTCACTCATACCGATGAGATCCTGAAGGCCAATGCCCTGGATGTGGAAAACGGTAAAATGAATCAGATGCCGGAAGGACTGATCGACCGTCTGATGCTGACACCGGAGAGGATCGAAGGAATGGCAGACGGACTTCGTCAGCTTACCGGTCTTGAAGATCCCATCGGGGAAGTTACCGGTATGAAAAAACGTCCCAACGGACTTCTGATCGGACAGAAACGTGTTCCCTTAGGTGTGATCGGCATCATTTACGAAGCGCGTCCCAATGTTACCTCAGATGCATTCGGTCTCTGCTTCAAAACCGGAAATGTCGTGATCCTGAAGGGTGGAAGCGACGCAATTCATTCCAATACTGCCATTGTCAACTGTATCCGTGAGGCATTGAAGGCCTGCGGCATTATCGAGGATGCTATCCAGCTGATCCAGGATACCTCCAGAGAAACGGCTGCGGAATTTATGAAGCTGAACCGGTATGTGGATGTACTGATCCCACGTGGCGGAAGAGGACTGATCAAAGCAGTGGTAAACCAGAGTACGATCCCTGTCATCGAGACCGGAACCGGAAACTGTCATATCTATGTGGACGAGACTGCAGATCTTCAGATGGCAGCGGATATTGTGATCAATGCAAAGACCCAGCGTGTGGGCGTATGCAATGCATGCGAATCCCTTCTTGTAAACCGTAAGGTGAAGGACGATTTTCTGCCGGTGCTGGCCGGACGCCTTAAGGAGAAGCATGTGGAGGTCCGTGCAGATGAAGCAGCAAAGGCTCTGATGCCGGGAGCAGTTCCTGCAACAGAAGAGGACTGGGGAACGGAATATCTTGACTATATCCTTTCTGTAAAGGTAGTGGATTCCGTGGAGGAAGCCATTGCACATATCAATAAATATAATACAAAGCATTCGGAGGCTATCATTACCAATGATTACACCCATGCCCAGAAATTCCTGGATGAGGTAGATGCAGCGGCAGTTTATGTGAACGCTTCTACCAGATTCACCGATGGAAATGAGTTTGGATTCGGTGCGGAGATCGGGATCAGCACCCAGAAGCTCCATGCAAGAGGCCCAATGGGACTCCTTGCACTGACCACCACCAAGTATATCATTTATGGTAATGGACAGGTACGTCCGTAAGACAGATAAAGTAAAGCGGATTCTTTGGTCCGCTTTACTTTTTTGAAGCGTTGTGCTATACTTTTTTGTAATTGGATTTAAACAGACTAACTCATAACAGGAGGACTTATAAATGAAAAAAAAGCAGCTTTTTGCAGTCCTGCTTGCAGGTTCCATGACTGTTGGAATGGCACCTGCCGCAGCGTTTGCCGCTGAAGATACCGGAGCGGTAACAGAGGCAGAAGCATCGACTGCAGACGAGAATACAGAAACACCAGATGACGGAGCGGCTGTGGATGACCAGTCACAGAGTGAAGCCGACGCCCAGGCAGAAGCAGCAGCCCAGGCTCAGACAGAGGCAGAAGCACAGGCAGCAGCCCAGGCCCAGGCAGAGGCCGAAGCGCAGGCAGCAGCCCAGGCCCAGGCGGAAGCACAGGCAGCAGCTCAGGCTCAGGCGGAAGAGGCGCAGCAGGAGCAGACGGAAACAACTGCAGAAGCAGCAAATGCCGTTGTAAAGACAGCAGAAGATCTTAAGAATGCGATTAAAGGGGCTCCGGATTTTACAGGTTCTATTGATGATACGGAAGAGAATCTTTATGCTTCTTCTTATAAGATCCTGATCAGTGAATCTTTTGCTCTTACAGAGCCGATTACGGTTCCTGAGAATAAGAATATTGCAATTTTCAGTGTGCAGGGAAGCGAAACCACAGTCAGCCGTGGAGCAGTAACCGGTGATATGTTTAAAGTAAGCCCTGGTAGTATTTTGTCCATGACCAAGAATGACGGAGATGGCACCACAACAATTGGTAAACTTCTTATCAATGGAGCCAAAGCTGATGGAACACAGGCAGAGGGTTCTATTATTTCTGTAGATGCAAATGCAAAATTTGTAATGACTACAGGTGTTACTCTTGCTAATAATTCATCCACATCCGCAGGTGCGGCAATAAAGAACAGTGGTAAACTTATCATTACCGGTGGAGAGATCAAAGACAACGTATCTGCAGGTGGAGCTGTTTACAGCACAGGTACAGTTTCACTTAAAAAAGGTGAGGGTGCGTCTGATGACGAACCAAAGATCATCGAGAACTATACAAGCGCAGAAAAGAGCGTAAAATCCAATATCGTATTAGGACAGCAGGATCAGAGTGCTGGAAGTATCATCATTGCCGGTGCATTTGAGAACCAGAATATTGGATATTCCGTAGAGAATCCGGCAGTTGACTATACAGTTTTCCAGAAACCTGAATCTTTAGATGCAACTGCATTTGAAAAAGCAGTTAATGCGATGAGCTATGAGGGCGACCAGAGTTATGGAATAAATACAGCTACAGGTCAGCTTGTTTCTAACAGACCAACGGTTAATATTGATAATGCTACGAGTAAAGAAGCAAATACAGTTTCTGTAACCTTCACATCTGATAAAGCAGGTACATATTACTATAAATATGTTGCAAAAGGTGCGGAAGCTCCGACCATCGAGACAGCTACAGAAGGTGGAATGGTTAAGGCAGGAGAAACCACTTCCCTGAAACTTACCAACGTCACAGACAAGACTATTGACCTTTATGTATGGGTAAAAGAAAGTGAAAGTGGTAACGCCATTGTTGGTGAAGGTGTAAGGAAGGATATTGCAGTAACACAGGCAGAGAAGCCAAAACCGACAGCGCCAATGGTTAATCTAATCAGCGCAAAAAGAAAAAGTGCAACAACTGCAGAAGTAGTTCTTCAGTCCGATAAGAGCGGTACATGCTATTATAAATGGGTGGCAAAAGGAGCGGATAAACCTTCCATTAGCACAACTAAAGACAGCAAGATTGAGATCACTGAAAACAAAGATTTTAAGATTGATCTGAAAAATCTGAAAGGTGATGCGATTGATCTCTATGTACAGGTAGTAGCGAAAGATGGATCAGAGTCAGCAGTAACAAAGATTGCAACTGTTGCTTTGAAAGAAACAGCGAAAACACCTGCGAAGATTTCCAACGTAAGCTACAAATGGAAAGGTCATACATCTGCTACTGTAACTATGCGTTCTGATAAAGCTGGTGTGTACTATTATAAATGGGTAAATCGTGGTTCCAAAGCTCCGACAGTTGATAAAATGAGCAAGGGAAAAAATGTTTCTGCAAATAAGGATTTCACGATCAGTTTGAAAGATTTGGATGCAAACAATGCAATTGATGTTTATGTGAGCATCAAAGGAACTGATGGAACTGTAAGTACACCAAAGAAGATTGCATTGGATGAAGCTAAGCGTCCGGCAAATGTCAGATGGGTTGGATTTTCATGGATCAACCATACATCTGCGAATGTTACTCTTATTTCGAATAAGAGCGGTACCTGTTATTATAAATGGGTTTCTCGTAACAGTGATGGCACGTCTGCCACTCCGAAAGATCTTACATCTACCGGAAAACAGACAACATTTACTGCTGATAAGAAATTTAATATCGGTCTTGAGGATTTAGATTCTGACAACCCAATTGATCTTTATATCCAGATCAAAGATAAAAATGGTGTTTTGACAAATCCATTGAAAATAGCATTTAAAGAAGATTCCAGACCGAAAGTTGCAGATCCAACTCCGACTGACACACCGAATGCATACATCCCGGATGTAAAAGAGAGCATAGTACAGGGACTGGATGAGGCAATTCAGTTCTATCCGAATCAGTTCTATCCATTTACTGTAATTGGTGCTGGAACAACCAATCAGGATCCAAATGAGGGTGATGTGAAATGGGTTCCGGTTTACTGGAGTACAGCTGCAAACCCAAAACAAAGCCAGATTCATACAGCATGGAAGATTGGTTCCGGCAAGGGAATCAACAAAGACGCTACATACAACCTGTACGTATTCTTCAAGAAATACATCTACACGGGTGGTCAGTGGCAGGAGACAGACACCATTGAATCCGCAGTATATCAGTTTAGATCTGCAAAACTGACACCTACCGGAACTCCAGGAGCAGACGGTACATACGGTACCGGCGGCCAGACAGGTTCTGATCCGGATGCAACTATAACAGGAGAGGCATCTGCAACATCCTCCAACGGAGGCAACGGAACCAGATCTAAGAATGCAGTATCAACAGCCGATAACTCACCGATCGGAACCATGTCCGCACTGGCAGTGGCATCCCTTCTTGCAGGTGGATATGTGATCGTGAGAAGAAGAAAAAAGGACATCTAAACGCACAATAGCCAAAATAGCATAACAAATAAAAAAATCACCGGTTTTCCGAAAGAACAGGAAAGCCGGTGATTTTTTGTAAAGATAAATTTACAGATTTTTTTTCTTATAGATAAACCAGGAAGCTGCAATGCTGAATGCAATGAGATAGACTGTCAGGATCAGGACACTGAGGTAATTGACTCCACCGCCGGAAGCAATGGTACGGATCAGATGACTGGTCTGTGACAGTGGAAGAGCAGCTACAAAATTCCCAAGAAAACCCGGGATCTTCTCTGTAGAGAAGAAGGTGTTGCACAAAAAAGCCATTGGCATAATGATATAATTGGAAAAACGAGGTACATCCGCATGGTTTTTGGCAAGGAAAGAAACCACAACGCCGATGGCTGAAAATACAGCACCGTTGAGGAACATCACCAGTAATGACCATCCGTTGAAAACAAGACCGGTTCCGATCGGCATGGTCAGAAGAAGGATGATCCCTCCTGCATAAAGCCCGCGGAGACTGCCTCCGATGATCTGTCCGGCAATAAACTGCCACAGAGGTGTCGGAGATATCATAACCTGGTCAAAGGCTTTCTCGTAAAGACGCTGCACATTCAGATTCTGTGCGATAGCATTAAAGCTTCCGTTCATTGTAGTCAGTGAAACCACACCCGGGATCAGGAAATTCAGATAAGGCTCTCCGTGTGAGGAGGTCTGGATCCCCATTCCAAAAACGATCAGATACATCAGCGGCGCGATCATGGCCGCCAGCGTGATCTTATAGAAATCCCTTCGGAACTCCACCCATTTTTCCCATAAAATAGTAAGTATTCCCATGATAATTCATCGTCCATTCTGTTAAATTATAAGATAACTGTGGCTGACGCCGGCTTATCGCTGCATCAGATGCCTGCCTGCGCGCTCCACAAAAACATCCTCCAGAGTTGTCTCCCGAAGGGTGCACTGTCCGTCCAGAGAGGACAGAAAAGAGATGGCCTCTTCCCGACTGTGGAAGTAGTGGCTTTTTGCCCCTTCCGGTGTTTCCTGATCTACGGTGTATTTGCCCAGGCCGTCGATCAGGCCCGATGGAGTATTGATCTCCTCCAGCTTTCCGTGATCCATAAGTGCTACCCGGTTGCAGAGAGACTGTGCCTCTTCCATATAGTGGGTTGTCAGAAGAATGGTCAGATTTTTTCCGTTCAGCTGACGGAGAAGATTCCACATCTGTCGTCTGGATAGCGCGTCCATGCCTGCAGTGGGCTCGTCCAGAAGAAGGATCTCCGGACTTGTGAGAAGTGCCCGGCATACCATAAGCTTTCGTTTCATACCACCGGAAAGCTTCCTTACAGTCCGCTTGCGGAAGGGAAGAAGTCCGCAGAAATCCAGAAGCTCTTCAGTTTTCCGTTTAATCTCTTTTCGTGGCATGAAATAAAGACGGCCCTGATATTCCATGATCTCGTCCATGTTCATATCCTGGCGCATGGAATATTCCTGCGTGATCACGCTGATCTTGCGCTTCAGATCCGGTCGGTTGCGTCCAAGTGTCTGCCCATCAATGAGGATTTCGCCCTCTGTGGGCAGGAGCAGAGTGGAAAGCAGACTGATCGTGGTGGTCTTTCCGGCACCGTTGGGTCCCAGCAGACCGAAAAATTCGCCGGTTTCTATGCGAAGATCCAGAGAATCCACAGCAGTAAAACTGTCGAATTTTTTTGTGAGATTTTTTGTTTCGATCATCTCTGTTCATTTCCTTTCGTTTGTATGCAAATTTCACTCTATTATACTGGAAAAGAAGAGACATTTCAACAATTCTGAGATGTTCTTTACAGAAAAGGAGCGTTGTGCTATAGTGATACGAAGGAAAAATAAAAAACGGAGAGAAAACCATGAAACACAGGATGAGAACAATAATGCTGCTTCTTCTGACTATGCTGTTGCTATGCCCGATACAGGTTCTGGCTGCAGGTGGAGAGAACGCAGTGAAGACAGATCTGGAGGACGGAGAATATTCCATACAGGTGGAGCTGGAAGGCGGAAGCGGAAAAGCCAGCGTTTCTTCCCCCACATTGATGCTGGTAAAAGAGGGGAAGATGTATGCACGGCTCCAGTGGAGCAGCTCCAACTATGATTATATGATCGTAGATGGGGAAAAATATCTCAATGAGAGCGAGGAAGGCAGAAATTCTGTTTTTACTGTCCCGGTAACTGTCCTGGATGATAAGATGGAAGTGATTGCAGATACACTGGCCATGGGTGCTCCTCATGAGATCGATTATACACTGACCTTTTATGAGGCTTCCATTGGCTCCAAGGGCCAGCTTCCTCAGGAAGCAGCGAAAAGAGTGGTTGCAGTTGCGCTGGTGATCATCATCGGCGGCGGTATCCTGAATTATTTTGTAAACAAAAGGAATCGGTGTTAAACCGGTTCTTTTTTTATGCCCTTTCGCATAATATACATAATAATGAACATGTATAAAGATGGAAGGAAGGGAACATCATGGATACAGTACAGGATAAAACCTACGAAGCAATTTATTATTCACTGTGGGAGGCAGCCAGGCGTTACAGCAGCTTTACACAGTTTCGGGTAATCGGAAAAAGCCACGATGACCGGATGATCCCTATGCTGGAGATCGGACAGGGAGATGCCTGTATTTTCTGTGTGGCCGGTTTTTCCGGAACGGATGGACAGATGACGGACAGGCTTACCAGGATGGCACTGGAGCTTTGCAGAATATATGAATGCAACTGGACCGTGGACGAGCTTTATGAGGTAAAAAAGCTCCTGGATCAGACCAGGCTTTGTATCATACCGGTGGTCAATCCGGATGGATATGAGATCTGCCGGAAGGGCTACAATACTGTGCGAAATCCCATTTTCCGTCAGATGCTGAAAATGCAGGATGTTCCCTGCGATGAATTCGAGGGAAATGCAAGAGGAATGGATACTGCAAGGAATTTTCCTACTACCTTCTGCAGCAGAAAAAAGATCCATCAGCAGCCTGCCAGTGAAAATGAGACACGTGCACTGATCCGGATCTTTCAGGAATACGGAGGACGTGGCCTGCTGGTTTTCTGCGGATATGGAAAAAAGGTGGTTTATTATCGGCGGGATCAGAATTTTTCCACTGGTCAGAGATGCTACCGTCTTGCACGTCACTTAAAAAAATGTACCAGGGGAAAGCTGGAGCAGCTTGCAATAGAACGAGAAGCGCAGAACGGGCGAAGGAGCACAGGCAGGCCGGAACAGTATTACGGAGAAATGATCCGCCAGCCGGCTTTCCGGATCGAATTGCCGGTAAATTCCGGAAATAAAGAAGAGGAAGAACGGGAAATCCGTGATCTGATGCTGCTTCCATTGGAATATATTTACTCTCTGGTACAGCTGTAAAAAAATCTGGCGTTGCACGGATGCAGGGTCTGTCAGCTTATGAAAAATAGGGTGACAGACATACCCGCTGAGAAACCAGTGTCGAATCCTGTCGGACGAATTTGATTGACTTCCGGATCTGTGGACCCTATAATAATATCATCTGAAACAAATCTTTTTTAACAAATGTCGCAGGAATCTTTCACCTCTGTAAGTAATGAGAGGAACTGCACATCTGAGCATATCTGCTCGAATAATTTCCATTCAGTATTTTTGCTGTATTATTATTTTGATCATGCTTGTCCTCACTTCAAAATCTGTGAGTTTAAGTGATGGGAGCATGTTGCGAATTGCCATATTAACTGCTATACAGGGAGGACTTTTTTATGGCTCAATTTATGTGGGGCAGGTCTCCGCCGGAATTTTCCTGATATCCGAACACTGTTTCTTTCCCTGCAGAGGGAAGTGATCATCAAATATCGTATGTAGAACAGAATACAGGAATGAAAATATTTTTTCGATGTATCGGCAACACAGTTCTGGGACTGATGCTGGTGATGGCATTGGTGCTTCTTATTCCCGGACTTTTCGGGATCCGGCCCTATGTGGTCTATTCCGGATCCATGGAACCTGAGATCCCAACCGGAGCTGTGGTTTTTACAAAGGAAGGAGAGTTTTCTCCGAAAAAGGGAGATATCATTACTTTTCATAACGGAGATACCGTTGTCACCCACAGAGTGGTTAAAAAAGAAAAGGATATCTTTATCACAAAAGGTGACGCCAACAAGACAGAAGATCCTGTTCCCGCAGAGGCGTCACAGATCATCGGGCGGGTAGTCTTTCACCTGCCTTATCTGGGCTACGTGATCCATTTTCTGAAAGCCCGGATCCCTTTTGCCGCAGTTTGCATAGCGGCATGTCTGTCAGTACTCTTTGATCTGGCATATACCCCAAAAAAGAAAAAAATACAGGGAGGAATTTAATCATGATGAAAAACAGAAAACTGGTAAAAGGAATTGCACTTGCTGCTGTGATCACTGCACTGGCAGCCGGAGGAACAGCTGCATATCTTACGGATTTTGAAACGGCAACCAACAGCTTTACCGTAGGAAAAGTGGATATCGACCTGGATGAGCCTAACTGGAAACCGGAGGACAATACAGATCTGGTTCCTACTCAGGTGATCCGGAAGGATCCCTATGTAGCAAATAAAGGAGTAAATGAAGCATTTGTCTATCTGGAAGTTTCTGTTCCGGTTCGAAATGTGATCACGGTAGCCAAGGATGGCACCAGAAATGCACTTGCAAAAACAGAGCTGTTCAGCTTCACCAAAAATAAGGACTGGACACAGCTGGAGCGGACCGAAGTGGGGCAGAATATGGTTTACACCTATGCATATAACCACATCCTGAAGCCGGGAACAAAGACAACAACTCTTTTTGATACAGTAACCTTTGCCAATATCATCGAAGGTCAGCTAGATACACAGCAGATCGATATGCCGGTACGGGCTTATGCGATCCAGGCTACCAATACCGGGGATGACAAGACTACGGTTCTGGAGCAGGCAACTGCTGCTTACCAGAAATATGTAAATCAGAATAAAGGACAGGCCGGTGGTGTCACGAAATGAATAAATTAAAAAGACCCTTTTTCCTTCTCCTGATAACAGGGCTCCTGTGCGCAACAGGGACTGCGGCGTATTTTTCAGACTTCGAAAAAAAGATAAATTCTGCTGCAGTAGGGTATGTGACAACGGAGATCGAGGAAGATTTTCCGGATCCTACACCTACGCCTATGGAGAATGGTCCATCCTACAGAAAAGAGATCCGGATCGGAAATTTTTCCGGCAGTGTGAAAGGGTTCCAGGCAGACTGCTATGTGAGGATGTCCCTTTCCTACTCCAATGACGATATCGGCAGAGGCGTGAAATTAACAGGTCTGGATACGGCAAACTGGGTGTATAACAGTCAGGACGGCTATTATTACTACCGGAAAAAAATATCCGAGGGTGAAAAAACAGCTCCTCTGTGTACCGGATTTCAGATCGATCCCCAAAAGATCGATGATACTTACAGGGACAGCATTAAGGATTTTGAGATCAATGTTTATGAGGAAGCTGTACAGGCAGAAGGATTTTCAGATTATGAAAGTGCGTGGAGGTATTTTTCAGATCCGGTTTCTGCTCAGGCAGAAAGGAGGGGGAATGCTTGAAAAAACACCTTAAAGCCCTGCTGGCAGGTGCTGCTGTGGCAGGCAGTATCCTGGCGTGCACGGCTGCTTATGCCAGATTTTCAGATTCCGTGACAGTGACCAATCACATATCAGTGGGAGATATCAATATTTCTCTTCAAGAACTGGAAAAAAAGGACGGCCGAGAAATGAAATATCAAGATCGCCGGATCGTTCTTCCGGGAGATGAAATATCCAAGATCCCAAGGATCACCAATCGCTCAGAGCCCTGCTGGGTAAGGGTGAAGATCTCTTATACAGATGATCTGGAAGGTTTGGATGGTCTGGATGACAGGAATCTTACAGGAATGTCACCGAGATGGATCCGGAAGGGAGAGTATTTTTATTATACCAGGAAGCTGGAACAGGGAGATAGCGTGGATATTTTTACCGGTGTGACTGTACCATCTCAATGGGATGAATCCTACCAGGATAAGAAGCTGGGGATCACCATCGTGGCGGATGCTGTCCAGGCGGCAAATTTTGCACCGGATTTCCGTGCCATGTCACCCTGGGGAAATCAGAAGATCTTAAGATGTATCCACGATACCGATGGTCTTGTGGTTCAGAAAAAAAGTCCGGTGGATCTGAAGGTGGAGTTTGAAGGAAATGCGCACAAACTGATCGCGGCTCCGGAAGACTTTTTTTCCGGATTTTCCACGGCAATGCCGGGAGATGTTTTTCATGATTCTGTAGAGATCCGTAACACAACGGAGCATGCTGCAGAGATATTCTTCCGCACATCACCGGAATGTAAATCGGTAAAGGATCAGGAATTTCTGAAAAATCTGAAGCTGGTGATCACCATGAATGATAAAAGGCTGTATTCCGGGGATCTTCTGGCTGCGTCTCTCAATAAAGCCGTGTCCCTGGGGGAATTTTCCAGCGGAGAAAAAGGAAACATGAGATTTGAGGTTACGGTTCCGGCAGAGCTGGATAATCTATATGCTTTGCGGGCAGCAGATGTGAAATGGATCTTTTCTGTGGAGGAGGATCAGGAGACGGTGGATACTAGCCCTGTTCCACGCCGGAATGGCAGGAAAGAAAGCACAGAAAGAGCTTCCGGAAATAACAGTTCTTCGGTAAGGACAACACCAGTGAAGACAGGAGATGAATCTCCTGTGATCCTGTTTGCACTGATGGCTGGTATGGCGCTGCTTACCTGCAGTCTGACGCTATGGAAAGGAGGACGAAAAAATTGAAAAGAAGAATGATCAGTGCATGGCTGGCATTGATGATCACAGCTTCTTCTCTTGTGGTTTCGGCCAGTCCTGCAGCAGATATGAGTTCGGTATCAGCAGATCCGCAGCAGGAACAGACAGAACCGGAGGAAGAAGAGGAGGCCCCGGATATTCCGGTAACAGATCAGCCTGGGGAGGCTGAGATGCCGGTTCCGACAGCCTTGCCTGAACCGGAAACGGTGGAGGAAGCTTTTGAAGAAAGTAAAGATAATACTGAAAATACGGATAGTGATGAGCTGATCGAACCGGAAGAAGAACCAGAAGCTGCTTCAAAAGAAGGAGAAAATATAGCTCTGACAGAGATACCGGAGCAGACAGAGGATCCGGGATTTACTGTATTCACGGAAGAAAACGCGGAAATCCTTACAGGAGAAAGTGAAGAGGATCAGGAACTGATCCAGGATATCGAAAACGGAGAGATCATTGCTCTTTCTGCAGCACTTCCCGGGGAGTTCCGGGAAACTGGCAGTGCGGAAGTAATCTCAGAAGGAGAGGATGCTATCGCAGCTACAGCACTTTCCCCGTCCCAGTATTATCTGGACAGCTGGACCAGGGTTTACTGCGATGAGATCTGGACAGCTGCCAATGATTTTCTTGGTTCCGGAAATAAAACCCGTATGGGATGTACGTATCGTTCTGTACATTATATTGATGATACAGGAGAGGAAAAGGTTTCGCCTCTCTATTGCCTGAAAGCAACTCAGGATGGACTGGACAGTATGACGCTGAAGAATGAGGCAGTAAAAGCACTGACTAATTCTGTGATTCAGAAGCTTTTGTACTTTGGTTACGGAGGACCGGGGGATCTGGGAACCGGATACGACCCCTCCTGCAGTCACATAGACTGGTCAAAATGGCAGAACCGTTATGTATTTACGCATATTGCGCTGTCAAAGGTATATTTTAATGACTGTGGATATGCCACAGCAGCAGAAGTAGAACATACAGGGATAAACCGCCTGATCGATAAGATCCAGACATTGACGATCCCTGCAAGAAACAAAGCTGCCGTTTATGTTTCCGAAGACGGTTCCTGGGCAGCAGCATCCGGAAAGACGATCCCGTTAAGTGTATTTCGAAGCAGACCTGCAGGTTTTCCCTTTGTTCCGGATAGTATGAAGGACGGATTTCAGATGAGTACTCTTATGAAAGTAACAGATGGAGCAAAAGCAGGGAACGGGATCACCATAACAAGAGGAGCCGCAGAAAAATGGCAGCTGGCCTACTGGACGAGCGCAGCGGATTATAATTCACAGAAAACCAATCCCAAAATGATGTCGGGGACAAGCCTGAGCCTTAAGGATGGGGCATATTTTTTTCTGATCTTTCCGTTAAATGCATCTGCGACAAAGAAGTTTTCCTGTAAAATGCTGCTTCAGCCGGTTTCCTATATCCTGGTTGACGGAAGTGTCCAGGCAGGAAAAGATGGAGTACAGGATTTTGGTGCTTACGTATACCAGGGAACAAGAGGAAGCCTTTCGTTTTCAGTAAAGCCTTCGGTTTACGGCAATGCAAAGCTGGTCAAGAAGGAACCCAACACGGGAAAACTGATCCAGGGAGCGCAGTACGGACTGTTTGCAGCAGAAGCTCTGACCTCCGGATACCGGACTATGTACAGTAAGGATCAGAAGGTTTCAACCGGAACAACAAACGCCAGTGGAGAGATCCTTTTTTCAAAACTGGTTCCGGGAAAATACTATGTGAAAGAAACGAAAGCCGCTGCAGGCTATAAACTGAACACCGCTATCAAAAATGTTACAGTAACCGGCGGAAAGACGACAACCGTCAGCGTAACGGATATCATGGATATCAGCGGAACAGTATCCATCAGAAAGAAAGACGGAAATACCGGCGATCCACTGGCAGGAGCTGAATTCACCCTGTATCAGTGGAGTAAAAAAAGCAAAGCCTACGTAACCTTAAAAAAACTGACTTATGATGGACAGAAGCGTACCTATAACTCCGGGAAATTTAATTATACCGAAGACAATCAGGGAAAATTCCGTGTGCGTGAGACAAAATCTCCTCCCAATTACACCGGAAACTGGCAGAAGAATTTTACGCTGGATAAGCCGGGAGAAAAGCAGGAATTTCTGTTTGAAGCAGTGAACTACCAGACTGAAAAACGAAGGATTGAAGTTCGTAAGATCGATGCGAAAACCGGTGAGATCCTGAAAGGTGCGGAATTTACACTTTATGAATACAGTGCAGCCAAAAAAGCCTATAAAGAAAAAGGAACTCTTCTGGATTATGACATCTCCAGTGAACTTTATGTAAGTGGTGAACTTTTGAAGACTTCGGATAATGAGGGAAAATATAAGATCGCGGAAACAAAGACTCCGCCCGGATATACAGGAAGCTGGGAAGAAGAGGTGAATATCACAGACAAGGATGCACGCCTTTCCTTTGAAGTTGTCAATGAAAAGGAAAAGGAATATAAAGGGGTGATCCGTCTGAGAAAAACAGATATCTATACCGGGGAAGTTCTGGAAGATGCGGAATTTACCGTGCTTCAGTGGAATAGAGGGAAGCAGACTTACCAGAATAACCTGGGCGGGCAGAGCATCCTGAAGTTTGACATAGAAAACGGATGGTACTCTACGGAAGAGCTGGTGCTCACAGATGACAATCAGGGAAGGTTCAAAGTAGTGGAAACAAAAAATCCGGAAAACTATACTGGCAAATACGAAAAGGAGGTAATCTTTCAGAAAAAAGAAAACACAGATACAGACATTGTGGATTTAAAAGCAGAGAATACTCCGGTGACACTTCCACTGGGAAGCATCACCATCATAAAAAAGATCAAAGAGGAGGATATTACCTGGGCTCATGGAAATCCAACCTTTTCCTTTGTGGCAGAAGGTACGGATCTATCCGGAAATCCTCACAGATATGAGGATTATGTGACCTTTACCAGAGGAAGCTATGAAACCGATAAAAATGGCTATGCAACATTATCGGTCACTCTCAGGAATATCCCGCTGGGGCAGTATACGGTCTGGGAAAAACCGGTACTACGCTACTATCTGAAAGATGTACGGGCAAATACAGAGAATGTCCGCATCATAAAAGGCGCTGCACCTGCATATGGTACAGATCCCCGGAAGATTGCTTCCGGTACGGCTGCTCTGACAATGCAAAACAAAAATGCATCGCTGACTTTTGTAAATGAGAAATCCAGATATGATCGATATTCCCATAATGACAGCATAAAAAATACCATACCTGTATCATTTTCCTGAAAAAAATACAGAGGGGCAGGAGTAATCCTGCCCTTAGCTGCGTATTTTATATAGTAAAAAACAAACTGTAAAAAGAAATAAAAAAACTACATATATACCCAAAGATATGGTATACTTTTTTACAAATACTGTGAACTCAAGAACTCTCTGGGAGGTCGATGATGAAAACAGACGAAAAAAATCCCGTTTTTGATATTCGGGATACATTGGAAAAATACGCTTGCATTTATCGAAATACTACACTGAAGCTTTTTCAGTACTGTCAGGAGACGGACATATATGAACGTTTGGATGAATACCTGAGACCTGTAAAAAATATTTCAGATTTTAAAAACAGCGGACAGAAATACAGTAATGTATATAAGGGCGACTGGAAGTACCTGACGGATTTTCTGACATCCCGGGAAGGCGGAACGATAGAAGTAAGATGCATCAATAAAGACGGTAATGCGAGTCTTCTGACAGTACGGGGATTTATAGCACAGGATAAAAATACCAGATATCATTATTTCATAGGAAGCTCCAGAGATATCACCAGGGAGAAGCTGCAGGAAGAATTTCTTGAGGAACGTGCCCAGAAAGATCCTCTGACCGGAGTGTATAACCGCTTTTTCGGAAAAGAACTGATCGATGAATACCTTGCATCCAGAAATCCCTATGCAGGATGTGGGATGATGGTGCTTGATGTAGATTATTTTAAAAATGTAAATGATACTTACGGACATATGTTCGGTGATGAAGTCCTGAAACGTTTTGCGGAGCTGTTTGTGGCTTTGTTCGACATTAATGATGTGATCATGCGTCTGGGTGGCGATGAATTTGTGATCCTTTTGAAGGATATCAGCCATGCAGCGATCATGAAAAAGGCAGGAAAACTGATACGGGAAGTGCAGAAACTTAAATTTCCGGGAACCACGTATCTGGCAACCTGCAGTGTGGGGATCTGCTTTCTTCCGGAAAATGTTTCCGGATATACATATCAGCAGCTCTTTGAAAATGCAGACTGGGCACTTTACCAGGCAAAGAAAAATGGAAAAAACCGCTATGCTTTCTGTGATAATCTGAGACGTTTTGAGGATAAGACAGAGGAAAAGCAGGAATTATACGAGGGTGTTGAGATAGATGCCAGATATCTTCATAATGATATTGTTTCTACTGCATTTGAAATATTTGAAAAAATGAGCAGCTTTCAGGCAGCGATTGAACTTCTGATGAAAGTGATCGGTCTGAAATTCCGGCTTAACCGGATCACAGTCCTGCATACCAAGGTGGCAGAGCAGAAAATAAACAGGGTTTTTCAATGGGTTTCGGAAGAAGAATACAGGCTTTTGATAGATGAGATACATTTTTCAAAAAGTGATTTTATCACATTGTTTCGCCACAATGATGAATATGGTACTGTGGTGATTCAGGAGAATGATCTGGCTGAATATTCGGAACAGAGAAGAAAGAATGTGTTACAGTGCGGAGCAAAAACCGTAGTCTGTGCTGCCATGTACTGTGAGGGAAGCTATACAGGGGCCATTGCATACGTGACCTGCCAGGAAAAAAGGCTCTGGTCCAGAGAAGATCGTAAGCTATTGGGAGAAGTGACCAAGATCATTTCTGCGCATTATGCCAAGAACCAAGCATTTAACAGTGCTTATCGTAGCATTGCTGCAGAATCCGGACGGGATCAGCTTACCGGATTGTCTTCTTTTTCAAGATTTCGCGAAAATGTGGAGAAAATGCTGATCGGAGGTTACGGGCCGGGACATGCAGTGATATATACCGATTTTGAAAAATTTAAACGTATTAATGCAAAATACGGATATCGTGTGGGAGATCAGATCCTGCGGCAGTTTTCCGAGTATGTGATAAGCGTTCTAAAAACAGATATGGATGTATATTTTACCAGGGCGATCTCTGATCATTTTATCCTTTTCACTCCATGTGATATGGATGTTGATCCGGAAACATCTGTTTTAAAGACCAATCAGGAGTTCTTACGGCAGATGAAAGAGAAATATCCGGATATGGAGCTCTGTGTCCGCACTGGGATCTATCTGATCACCAGAGAATGTAACAATGCATCTGAGGCGATCGATGCAGCGAATTATGCAAGAAAATATGCTGCTGGAAATTGTGAAACAGGTGTTAAGCTGTATGACGAAGAACTGAAAAAGCAAAGCGATGCAGAGTGAAAGATATAGGAATACGGACCGGAATCTATGCTTTTTCAGAATTTCAGGAATAATCTTTCAGGAAAGCTTTTACAATAGAACAGAGATGTTTGCGGCAGGAGTGAGCTTATGAACAGAAGTGTTCCGGAAAGTCTTTTGATCTGTATTTTAGTCTTATGCCTGGCTCTGACACCCATTAGTGTCAGGGGAGAAACGGAAGATAGTGGAAAAGCACAGCAGCTGATCGAAGCGCCGGGTGCAGTCCTTATGGAAAAAGAAACCGGTACCGTGATCTATTCCAGGGATCCTGACACTCGAAGAAGCCCGGCCAGTATTACAAAGATCATGACATTGATCCTGATCTTTGATGCTATCCGTGAGGGAACCCTGCATCTGGAGGATAGCATTACCACCAGTGCTTATGCCAGATCCATGGGAGGGTCTCAGGTATTTCTGGAAGAAGGAGAAAAGCAGACTGCAGAAACCATGATCAAATGTATTGTGATCGCTTCCGGAAATGATGCCAGCGTAGCTATGGCGGAGCATGTTGCGGGAACAGAACAAGCCTTTGTGGAGAGGATGAACGAGAGGGCGAAGGATCTTGGAATGAAAAATACCCATTTTGTGGATTGCTGCGGGCTGACGGAATCACAGGAGCATTATACAACTCCCTATGACATTGCACTTATGAGCAGGGAGCTCATCAGCAGATATCCGGAAGTTCTTACATATTCATCTGTCTGGATGGAGGATATCACACACGTTACCAGAAAAGGATCCTCGAAATTTACACTGACCAACACAAATAAACTGCTGCGCAGCTATGAGGGGTGTATGGGACTTAAAACGGGCAGCACCAGTATTGCAAAATACTGTCTCAGTGCTGTGGCAGAACGAAACGGGATCACACTGATCGCCTCAGTGATGGCCGCACCGGACCCGAAAACAAGATTCCGGGATGCAGCAGCTCTTTTAAATTACGGCTTTTCTAAATGCACATTGTATCTGGATGATGCTCTGGAGCCACTGAAACCTATGAAGCTCCGCAAAGGAGTCAAAGAGCAGGTTCCGCTTGTATATAGAGGGAAATTCCGATATATCAGCACAGATGGAACGAAACCTGACAATGTTAAGAAAAAGTTGATCCTTCCCAAAGAACAAAGTGCGCCGGTGAAAAAAGGGCAGAAAGCAGGGGCACAGGAATACTATCAGGATGGGAAAAAGATCGGTAGTCTGGATATCCTGTACGGGGAAACAATAAAAAAGGCCGGATACCATGACTGGCTGGAAAGAACCTGTCAGGCATTTCTTTTGTGATGCCTGCAACATATTTTGACAAAAAGGGCAGACTGGATGTATAATACAACGGATTGAAGAAATAACAGAACAGGGAAGGGATTTTGGATGAAAGAGATCAGAACAGAAGATGCAGTGGGACACATTCTGTGCCATGATATCACGCAGATCATAAAAGATGAGAAAAAAGGCGTTCTTTTCAAAAAGGGGCATGTAGTGAAAGAAGAAGATATACCACTGCTGCTCTCTGTAGGAAAAGAACACCTTTTTGTGTGGGAGAAAAAATCGGGGATTCTTCACGAAAATGAAGCTGCAGAGATCCTTTACAAAATCTGTGCCGGAAACTCTTCCAAAGTACATGGAACTGAGATCAAAGAAGGTAAGATCGAGGTGGTATCAAAGATCGATGGTATTCTGAAAATACGTCGTGATGCACTTGTGGCTGTGAATTCTCTGGGAGAAATGATGATTGCTTCCAGACATGGCGATTTTCCGATAAAAAAAGGTGATAAGGTTGCAGGAACCAGGATCATTCCGCTTGTGATCGAGAAAGAGAAAATGGATGCAGCAGAGAAGGCAGCAGGAAATCTTCCGATCTTTGACATTCTCCCTTACCAGCAGAAAAAAGTAGGGATCGTCACAACCGGAAGTGAGATCAAAAAAGGACTGATCCAGGATACCTTCACACCGGTACTCCGGGAAAAGCTTTCCGGGTTTCCGACAGAAGTGACAGGCCAGGTGATGCCGGGAGATGATAAGGAAGAGATCACAAAGGCAATTCTTTCTTTCGCAGATGCAGGAGCAGATCTGATCATCTGTACCGGCGGAATGAGTGTGGATCCCGATGATCGTACTCCGGGCGGGATCCGGGATACCGGAGCAAAGATCGTAACCTATGGAGCACCTGTACTTCCGGGAGCTATGCTGCTTGTGGCATATCTTGAGAGGAACGGAAGATCCATACCGGTACTTGGACTTCCGGGCTGCGTCATGTACGCAAAAAGAACAGTATTTGATCTGATCCTGCCCAGAGTGATGGCAGATGATGAGATCAAGGCAGAGGAGATTGCCGCGCTGGGAGAAGGCGGACTATGTCTGAACTGTCCGGTTTGTACTTTCCCGAACTGCGGATTTGGAAAATAATATGAAAAAATTCAGAATCAAACAATATGAGATCCATATGGACAAGATCCATGCTCCACAGGGCGTGCGGATGATCCTTCTTGCGGATCTTCACGGGATATCCTACGGAAAAGACAATATACGGCTGACAGAGACGATCCGAAAACTTGCCCCGGACGTGATACTTTCTGCCGGCGACATGGCTGTACGCACAGAAACGAATACTCTGGTAACTGCATGTAAGCTGCTGACAGAGCTTGCCGGAGATTTTCCCGTGTATTATGCACTTGGCAATCATGAATATAAAATGTTCCTTTCCGAAGAATACCGGCCATATTATGCAAAATACGAAAGAGCACTGAAAAAAGCCGGTGTGCATATTTTAAGGAACGGACATGAAGCTATGGTCCTGAAGGGAGAGCGCTTCTGTTTCTGGGGCCTGGAGCTTCCCATCGAATATTATCACAAGCCGAGATCACCGAAGCTGAAAAAAGAAGTGATGGAAGAACTGATCGGTAAACCTGAAGATAAAGGGATGCAGATCCTGCTGGCACATAATCCAAAATACGGAAAAACCTATTTTGAATGGGGCGCGGATCTGATCCTGTCTGGACACTATCACGGAGGCGTTGTCCGCCTCAGTGAACATTACGGTCTTTCATCTCCTCAATATTTGTTTCTTCCGCCGTTTTGCTGTGGAGACTTTCACAAAGGGGATCAGCATATGATCGTCAGTGCTGGACTTGGAGAACATACCATCCCCCTTCGGATCCATAATCCAAGGGAACTGCTGGTGATCGATATAAAACCTTCCGAAAAAATGAAATGAGGAAACCCTATGGCATTATCTGTTAAGCTGAATGTATTTGAAGGCCCTCTGGATCTTCTGCTTCACCTGATCGACAAAAACAAGATCGATATCTATGATATTCCTATTGTGGAGATCACAGATCAGTATATGGAATATCTGCATTCCATGGAAAAAGAAGATCTGGGGATCATGAGTGAATTTCTTGTCATGGCAGCTACTCTTCTGGATATCAAATGTAAAATGCTTCTTCCGAAAGAAGTGAATGAGGAAGGAGAAGAGGAGGACCCCAGAGCAGAGCTTGTGCAGAAGCTGCTGGAATATAAGATGTACAAATATATGTCCTATGAATTACGGGACAGGCTTGGAGATGCGGCAGGGGTTTATTACCGAAAACAGGATCTTCCGGAAGAAGTGCTGCAGTATACTCCACCGTCTGATCCCCAGGAACTTCTCCGGGGTCTGACACTGGAGCGGATGAGTGCGATCTACCAGGCTTTGATCCGCAGACAGGAAAATAAGATCGACCCGATCCGAAGTAAATTCGGAAGAATCGAAAAAGAGGAAATATCACTTTCTGATAAATTGCTGGAAATGAAGGAATATGCAAAAGCTCACCGGAAATTCAGCTTTCGCAGGCTGATGGAAAACCAGCATTCCAAAATACAGCTGATCGTGACCTTTCTGGCGATTCTGGAACTGATGAAGATGGGACATGTTCATGCAGAACAGGAAGAGCTTTTTGATGATATTCATGTGGAAGTTATCACGGATCCGGACACATGGAAGAATCTGACAGAGTTCGCAGATGAATAATATAGTAGGAATGAGGACAATAAGTGGAAATCAAACGAATTGAAGGAGAAATCGAAGCCATCCTGTTTGCAATGGGAGAAGCTGTGGAATTACCCCGTATTGCCAGAGCGATCCGTCAGGATCCGACAACAACGGAAAATATCATCCGAAATATGATGATCCGTTATCAGGAAGAAGAGCGGGGGATCCAGATCATAGAGCTCGAAAACTCCTTTCAGCTTTGTACAAAAAAAGAATACTATGATTCTCTTATCCGGATCGCAGCGCAGCCAAAGAAACCCACTCTGACAGACGTTATGCTTGAAACCCTTTCGATCATTGCCTACAAACAGCCCGTTACAAAAGCAGAGATCGAAAAGATCCGAGGGGTAAAATGTGATCATGCCATCAATAAGCTGATGGATTATGATCTGGTGAGAGAACTTGGACGTCTGGATGCTCCGGGTCGCCCGATCCTCCTGGGAACCACCGAAGAATTTCTGCGCTGCTTTGGTGTCCAGGGGCTGGAAGACCTTCCGGAAATGGATCCGGTCCAGCTGGAGGATTTCAAGGCGGAAGCAGAGGAAGAGATCCAGCTGAAGCTGGACGTATAACAAATAACACGGACAGATGCCAGTTTACGGGACCTGTCGGACAGATCAGAAAACAGAAGAGGAGTGACGAAAATGCCCACAACATACGCACATGATCTTTTTGGAAAAAGGGTTTACCGGAAACTTTCCGCAAAATTACAGCATCTGATCCGAAGCAACGGAAATCTGTACCGGATCGGACAGCATGGTCCGGATATCCTGTTTTATTATTTTATATCCAAAAATCCGGTGACACAGTACGGAGTGCAGATGCATGGACGGAAAGCAAGAGAATTCTTTGAAAAGGGCATGGCGAAGGTCCGGGAGGAAAAAAATCCTGCACTGATGGCTCACCTGCTGGGGTTCGGATGTCATTATATCCTGGATTCTACCTGTCATCCTTACGTCAATCAGGTAGCTGCCGAGGGGAAAATCTCACATACGCTCTTTGAGAAGGAATTTGACCGTATGCTGATGTATGAAACCGGCAAAGATCCATTGCGTTTTTATCCGTCGCATGGGATCCGTGCCAGTTTTCTCAGTGCATGGACGATACACCAGGTACTGCCGGCGATCCGTACCTGGAACATTTATCTGTCATTGAAAATGATGAAGATATTCACCTGTATTTTGGTATGTGATGATGGAGGAAGGAAGAGACGCCTTTCGGAACATGCCCTTTCCCCCGCAGGAAAAAAGATATCTGCGTTTATTACCGAATTTTTTATGAGCCCGGAGCCGGAGATCGACTGTAGGGAGGAGCTTCTTAAGCTGGACAGTCTGATGGAAGAGGCACTTGCCAAGGCGCCGGATATGCTGGAAGAGCTTGCTGCACTTGCAGTCAGGCCAGGACATCTTTCTGACAGATGGGATCTGACCTTTAACGGATGATCGATCCCGGCAGACAATAGATACAAGTGATATCTGAATGCTATCCCCGCATAAAATTAAATATAACAGTTACTGTAAACAGTTATATGAACCGTGTACGGGGTGATGCATTATGAGCAAACGGCGTATGGCCGCTGTCGTGCTGGTGACAGCGGTCCTTATTATTTGTCAGATCTTTCCGGTAAAGGCGGCAGATGACGAAAATCTATATGCACTTTCTGCAGTTCTCATGGATGGGGAGACCGGCCGTGTGCTGTACGGAAAAGAAGCATACAAGGGACGGCCGAATGCCAGCACCACAAAGGTAATGACCTGTATTCTTGCTCTGGAGCTGGCAAAGGGAGATGATTACGTACAGGTTTCCGGGAATGCGGCATCTCAGCCACAGACACGTCTTGGCATGCGGGAGGGCCAGCAGTTTTATCTGGAGGATCTTCTCTATTCACTGATGCTGAAAAGCCATAATGATTCCGCAGTGGCCATCGCGGAACATATCGGCGGCTCCGTAGAAGGTTTTGCAGAGAAGATGAATGAAAAAGCAAAAGAGCTGGGATGTAAGGACACACATTTTGTTACACCCAATGGTCTGGATGGAGAAGATGAAGGCGGTATCCATCATACAACAGCCCGGGATCTTGCCTTGATCATGGCGTATGCAATAAAAAATGCAACATTTGTCCATATTACCCAGACTAGAGATTATACTTTCACGGATATCTCAGGAAAAAAGCATTATTCGGTACATAATACCAATGCTTTCCTGGATATGGAAACAGGAGTGATCTCCGGAAAAACAGGATTTACAGGAAATGCCGGATATTGTTATGTCTGCGCAGTCCGACAGGACGAGCGATTATTTATCGTGGCTCTTCTGGGATGCGGATGGCCCGGAAATAAAAATTATAAATGGAGCGATACTAAGAAGCTTCTTTCCTATGGCAGGGAAAATTATCAGTATGTGATGCTGCCGGAGCTTCCGCAGCTGCCTGAGATCCCGGTAATAGAAGCAGCACCGGGAAAAGAAGATCCATATCCGCAAAAGTCCTATCGTTCCGGATATCCTCCCAAACAGGTTATGCTGAAAATACACGCAGTACTTTCTGAAAAAGATCGTGAGAAAAGATATCTTCTGAAAAAAACAGAAACGATCACATGGGAAACGGAGCTTCCGGATAAGCTCCCGGCACCAATACAGAAAAACCAGAAGATCGGTACACTCCATGCAAAGCTCAACGGAAAAGAACTCCTTTCCTGCCTTGTAACCGCCGATGACAAAATCGACAGAATTACCTATAAATGGTATGTGGATAAAGTATTTAAGGATTATTTCCATTAATTTAGCGACCCCTGGCATAAGTCAGGGGTTAATTTTTTAACGTTCGTGACGAAAAGTATTGAATTTTCTGCAAAAAAAAGGTACAATTATACTCGGCTGAATTTTTGGTTATATTAATAAAAAAATGGAGGGCATAGTATAATGAGTAATGCGACACAAAGCGTAGCGGCTGCAAGGATCGATTCCCTGCTTGACGCCAACAGTTTTGTTGAGATCGGACAGGCTGTCACAGCCAGAGCTACAGATTTCAACATGACTGAAAAAAAAGCACCTTCAGACGGTGTGATCACCGGATATGGTGTGATTGACGGCAGTCTGGTGTATGTATACAGCCAGGATGCATCTGTACTGAACGGAACAGTTGGTGAGATGCATGCCAAAAAGATCGCCAAAATTTATGATCTCGCTCTGAAAGTTGGAGCACCGGTTATCGGTCTTGTAGACTGTGCGGGACTTCGTCTTCAGGAGGCTACCGATGCACTTGAGGCATTTGGTGAGATCTATCTGAAACAGACACTGGCATCCGGTGTTATTCCACAGATCACTGCTGTTTTCGGAACATGCGGCGGTGGAATGGCAGTTGTACCGGCTCTTACAGACTTTACATTTGTAGAGGAGAAGAAGGGCAGACTGTTTGTAAACACTCCAAATGCACTGGAAGGAAACAGAGTGGAAAAATGCGATTCAGCTTCCGCACAGTTCCAGAGTGAGGAGACAGGACTTGTTGACGGCATCGGAACAGAAGAGGAGATCCTTGGACAGATCCGTACACTGGTCAGCATGCTTCCGGAGAACAATGAAGACAATGACAGCTTCAAGGAATGCACAGATGACCTGAACAGAGTATGTGATGATATTGCAGGCTGCACAGGCGACACAGCTATTGCGCTTTCAAGAATCGCTGATAATGGTGAGTTTTTTGAAACAAAGGCAGCTTACGGCCAGGATGTCGTAACAGGCTTCCTTCGTCTGAACGGAGCTACCGTTGGCGCTGTTGCAAACAGAAGCGAATCTTACGATGCTGATGGCAATAAGACAGAGATTTCCGACGGAACTCTTTCTGCAAGAGGTGCAAGAAAAGCAGCAGACTTCGTAAAATTCTGTGATGCTTTTGAGATTCCGGTACTTACTCTTACTAATGTAACAGGATTTAAAGCTACACTCTGCAATGAGAAGATGATGGCTAAATCTGTAGGTGAGATGGTACATGCTTATGCATCTGCAACTGTACCGAAGGTAAATGTTGTAATTGGTAAAGCATACGGAACTGCATACGTTGCCATGAACAGCAAATCTGTCGGAGCAGATATGGTTTATGCATGGGATACAGCTGAGATCGGTATGATGGATGCTTCCCTTGCAGCAAAGATCATGTATGAGGGAGCTGACGCTTCTACACTGAATGAGAAGGCAGCTGAGTACAAAGAACTCCAGAACGGTATCGCATCTGCAGCAGCAAGAGGATATGTGGATACTGTGATCAAAGCAGAAGATACAAGAAAATATGTAATCGGTGCTTTTGAGATGCTGTTCACAAAAAGGGAAGACCGTCCATCCAAAAAGCATGGAACAGTCTAAGTGAGGTGAGCGTATGAGACAGTTTTATAAAAAGATCTCTTCTGTCTGCATGGCACTTCTTTGCATAGCTGCACTTCTGATCGGATGCACAGCTACTGCATGGGCTGCTGATAAGATTGATGATTCTGTAAAGAGTCAGCTTGTCACAACAACCAAGGGCCTGACGGATGCGATCATCGCAATGTCCGAGGATGATATCCAGGGATATCTGGAATCAGAGGATGCTTTCACACAGAGCGCAGCAAGTGCGTGGGATGGCTCCAGAGAAGAGCTTGGTGAGAAAAAAGGTGATATCAATGAGAAAGATATCACAGTAGAGTATTCCGATGATCAGTATACTGTTGTTGTTCCGGTATCCTTCGAGAAAAACAAAGCGAATTTCACTTATGTATTTGATAAATCAGGAACCCCGACTTCTCTTACAGTTGATGTGAATTATACACTGGCACAGAACATGGAGAAGGCAGCGATGAATACAGTGATGGGTCTCGGAACTGTATTTGTGATCCTGATATTCCTGATCTTCGTGATCTCTCTTTTCAAATATATTCCCGGACTTGTGGAAGGAAAGAAAAAAGAGAGCACACCGGCTCCGGCAGCCGCAGCACCGGCTCCGGTTGCAGCACCAGTTGCTGAGCCTGCTGTTGAGAATGTGACAGATGATGGTGAGCTTATTGCCGTGATCGCCGCAGCGATCGCTGCTTCTGAAGGCAAAACAAGCACAGACGGATTCGTAGTACGTTCCATTCGCAAAGTCAACCGCAGAAAAAGATAATCATTATTTAGGAGGATTTTAAAATGAAGAGTTATACAATTACTGTTAACGGAACAGCATATGAAGTTACTGTAGAAGAGAACGGAAACGCAGCAGCTCCAGTTGCAGCAGCACCAAAAGCAGCAGCTCCTGCTCCTAAGGCAGCTCCGGCAGCAGCTCCTAAGGCAGCAGCTCCGGCAGCAGGCGCAGGTTCTGTTAAAGTTTCCGCAGCCGTTCCTGGAAAAGTTGTAAAAATCGTTGCATCTGTTGGACAGAGCGTAAAAGCTGGTGACAGCGTAGTGATCGTTGAGTCCATGAAGATGGAGATCCCGGTTGTTGCTCCTCAGGACGGAACAATCGCCAGCATCGATGTTGCAGAGGGTGCTGCCGTTGAAAATGGAGATACTCTTGCAACAATGAACTAAACAGGAGGTAGACAAATGTCTTATGTAACAAATACCCTGTCAAACCTGATCCATCAGACAGCATTTTTCAACCTTACCTGGGGAAACTACCTGATGATCGCAGTGGCATGTGTGTTCTTATATCTTGCCATTAAACATGGTTTTGAGCCGCTGCTGTTGGTTCCGATCGCTTTTGGTATGCTTCTGGTAAATATTTATCCGGACATTATGCTGAGCATTGAGGATTCATCCAATGGCGTTGGCGGACTTCTTCATTATTTTTACTTAATGGATGAGTGGAGTATTCTTCCTTCACTGATCTTCCTGGGTGTCGGTGCGATGACAGACTTCGGTCCGCTGATTGCAAACCCGATCAGCTTCCTGATGGGAGCAGCTGCACAGCTTGGTATTTACCTTGCATACTTCCTTGCAATTTTCCTTGGATTTAATGGTAAAGCAGCAGCAGCGATCTCTATCATCGGTGGTGCTGACGGCCCGACTTCCATTTTCCTTGCAGGTAAGCTTGGACAGTCTTCTCTTATGGGACCGATCGCAGTAGCAGCATATTCCTATATGTCCCTGGTACCGATCATCCAGCCTCCGATCATGAAGGCATTCACAACAGAGAAAGAGCGTAAGATCAAAATGGCGCAGCTCCGTCCTGTTACAAAACTTGAGAAGATCCTTTTCCCGATCGTTATCACAATCGTTGTTTGCCTGATCCTTCCGACAACAGCTCCCCTTGTTGGTATGCTGATGCTCGGAAACCTGTTCCGTGAGTCCGGAGTTGTTAAACAGCTTTCTGAAACAGCTTCCAACGCTCTTATGTACATCGTAGTAATCCTTCTCGGAACATCTGTAGGTGCTTCCACAAGTGCTGAGGCGTTCCTGAACGTAGATACACTGAAGATCGTAGTTCTTGGTCTTGTTGCCTTTGCCTGCGGTACTTTTGGTGGTGTTATGCTTGGTAAGCTTCTCTGCAAGGTTACTCACGGAAAGATCAATCCTCTGATCGGATCAGCCGGTGTTTCTGCCGTTCCTATGGCAGCCCGTGTATCCCAGAAGGTTGGTGCTGAGGCAGATCCTACAAACTTCCTGCTGATGCATGCGATGGGACCGAACGTTGCTGGTGTTATCGGTACAGCGGTTGCTGCCGGTACATTCATGGCGATCTTTGGTGTCTAACCCATTGTCTTATAAAAATTTGTAAGGAGAATAATTATGGCAGAAATAGAGAAAAAACCTGTGAAAGTTGTGGAAACGATCCTGCGTGACGCTCATCAGTCCCTGATCGCTACACGTATGAGCACAGAGCAGATGCTTCCGATCATTGAGAAGCTTGACAAAGTCGGCTACTATGCAGTAGAGTGCTGGGGCGGTGCTACTTTCGATGCTTCCTTACGTTTCCTGAAAGAGGATCCGTGGGAAAGACTTCGTAAACTTCGTGACGGTTTCAAAAACACAAAGCTTCAGATGCTGTTCCGTGGACAGAACATCCTTGGATATCGTCCATATGCAGATGATGTAGTAGAGTATTTTGTACAGAAATCCGCAGCTAACGGTATCGATATCATCCGTATCTTTGACTGTATGAATGACCTTCGTAACCTTCAGACAGCTGTAAAAGCAGCAAACAAGGAGAAAGCACATGCACAGGTTGCAATGGCTTACACACTTGGTGATGCTTACACACTTGATTACTGGACAGATCTTGCAAAACGTATCGAGGATATGGGTGCAGATTCCATCTGTATCAAAGATATGGCAGGACTTCTTGTTCCGTACAAAGCTACAGAGCTTGTTCAGGCTCTCAAAGAGACTGTTAAGATCCCGATCGATCTTCATTCTCACTATACATCCGGTGTTGCTTCCATGACATATATGAAGGCAGTAGAGGCAGGTGTTGATATCATCGACACAGCAATGTCTCCGTTTGCTCTTGGAACATCCCAGCCGGCAACAGAGGTTATGGTTGAGACCTTCAAGGGAACACCATATGATACAGGATTTGATCAGCAGCTTCTCGCTGAGATCGCTGACTACTTCCGTCCGATGCGTGATGAGGCTCTTGATACAGGTCTTCTCAATCCGAAGAACCTTGGTGTAAACATCAAGACTCTTCTGTATCAGGTACCAGGCGGAATGCTTTCCAACCTGACATCACAGCTGAAAGAGCAGCATGCCGAGGATAAATTCTACGAAGTACTTGAGGAAGTTCCGCGTGTACGTAAAGACCTTGGTGAGCCACCGCTTGTTACACCGTCCTCTCAGATCGTTGGTACACAGGCTGTATTTAACGTGATCATGGGCGAGCGTTACAAGGTTGTCACAAAAGAGACAAAAGACGTGTTAAGTGGTAAGTATGGCGCAACAGCCAGACCGTTCAATCCGGAAGTACAGAAAAAATGTATCGGAGATATTGAACCGATCACATGCCGTCCGGCAGATCTTCTGGAGGATGAGCTTGATAAGCTTGAGAGCGAGATGGCACAGTACAAGGAGCAGGATGAGGATGTTCTCACATATGCACTGTTCCCGCAGGTTGCCATGGACTTCTTTAAATATCGCCAGGCTCAGAAGACAAAAGTTGATGAGACTGTAGCAGATACCAAGAACGGCGCATACCCGGTATAAAGCACACATAGAAATGCAGATGCATTTCAAAACAGGAAAAGGAGCTTGCTGTATGCAGGCTCCTTTGTGCATAAAAAAGATAAAAAAGGCAGGATAACAGGTAATGTCCAAAGTTGCGATCATAGGCGGCGGTGCCGCCGGAATGCTCTGCGGTGTATATGCTGCGCGCAGAGGACACCAGGTTCACATACTGGAAAAAAATGAGAAACTCGGAAAAAAGCTTTTCATCACCGGAAAGGGACGGTGCAACGTCACCAATGATTCCGATACCGAAGAACTTTTTCCGGCAGTGATGTCAAACCGCAAATTTCTTTACAGTGCTTTCTACACCTATGGAAGCAGAGATGTGATGGAATTTTTTGAGGAGGCAGGAGTGCCGCTGAAAACAGAGCGTGGAAACCGGGTTTTTCCGGTATCGGATCATTCATCAGATATTATCCGTGCGCTTGAGCGGGAACTGAAAAAATCCGGAGCGCAGATCCATCTTCATACAGAGGTAAAGGAAGTTTGTACACAGGATGAAAAAGTTACCGGTGTATTACTTTCGGACGGTACCTTTTTTGAAGCGGATACTGTGGTAGTTGCCACAGGAGGGCTTTCCTACCCGTCCACAGGTTCCACAGGAGATGGATATCGTTTTGCTGCTGAAACGGGACATAAAGTTGTTTCCCAGTCACCATCACTGGTACCACTGGTGGCAAAAGAAGATTATGTCTCCAAACTTCAGGGCCTTTCCCTTCGGAATGTGGAGCTTACAGTAAAATCCGGCAAAAAAGTTCTCTATAAAGATTTCGGCGAGATGATGTTTACTCATTTCGGAGTGACAGGACCGCTGATCCTTTCCGCCAGTGCCCAGATCGGCAAAAAGCTGGAAAAGGAGCCTTTGGAGGCTTTCCTGGATCTAAAGCCGGCGCTTGATGCAGAACAGCTTGACGCCCGGATCCTGCGTGAATTTGATGCAAATCATAACAAGCAGTTTAAAAATGTGATCGGTGTTCTTTTTCCGTCTTCTCTGACTCCGATCATGATCGAAATTGGCGGTATCCCCGGGGAAAAACCGGTACATGAGATCTCCAGGGAAGAGCGTCAGGCTTTTGGCCGTCTGATCAAGGCTTTTCCGTTTACGATCACGGGAATGGGAGAGTTTAAGGAAGCGATCATCACAAGAGGCGGTGTGTCAGTAAAAGAGATACAGCCATCCACAATGGAATCCAAAAAAATAAAAAATCTGTATTTTACAGGTGAAGTACTGGATCTGGATGCAGTGACCGGTGGCTATAATCTTCAGATCGCATGGTCTACAGCGTATGCGGCAGCTCAGGCGATAGAATAACAGAAAAGAGGAAGGAGCAACGATTATGGGTATTAATATTGCAATTGACGGACCGGCAGGTGCAGGAAAAAGCACAATTGCAAAAAAAGTGGCAAAGGAGCTGTCCTTTATTTATGTAGATACAGGGGCAATGTATCGTGCCATGGCACTTTATCTTCTGGAAAAAGGGATCAGCGGTGACGAAAAAATCTCTGAAGCCTGTCACGATGCGGATATCTCTATCCGTTACGAGAATGGTGAGCAGCAGGTGATCCTTAACGGAAAGAATGTAACTGCGTTCCTCCGTAAGGAAGAGGTAGGAAATATGGCATCTGTAAGCTCTGCAAATCCGGAGGTGCGTGCACATCTTCTGAAGCTGCAGCGCAATCTTGCAGCCGAGAATAATGTAGTTATGGACGGAAGAGATATCGGAACCACCATTCTTCCCAATGCGGAAGTGAAGATCTTTCTGACTGCAAGTGCAAAGACCCGTGCCAGCAGACGATACCTGGAGCTTACAGAGAAGGGTGAAGCCTGCGATATGGATGAGATCCTGAAAGATATCGTTGACAGAGATGAGAGAGATATGAACCGCGCGGTTTCTCCGCTTAAAAAAGCAGAGGATGCTATTCTTGTTGATTCATCTGAGATGGGAATTGACGAAGTGGTTGAGAGTATCCTTTCCGTATACAGAAAAAGGGTGAATGGATGAATGTAAAAGTTGCAGAAACTGCCGGCTTCTGTTTCGGCGTACAAAGAGCAGTTGACCGTGTTTATGAGCTGATCGGTTCCGATGCAGCACCGATTTATACACTGGGCCCGATCATCCATAATGAGGAGGTTGTCTCAGATCTCGAAAAAAAAGGTGTGGCTGTGATCTGTGAGAAGGATCTTGGCAGCCTGAAGGGCGGCACTGTTGTGATCCGTTCCCACGGAGTGGGCCGCAGGGTTTATAACACGATCAAAAAATATGGTCTCGGATATGTAGATGTTACCTGTCCTTTTGTGCTGAAGATCCACAAGATCGTTGAGAGAGAAAGCTCCAGAGGTGCCCATATTGTGATCATCGGTGATCCGGACCATCCGGAAGTCCAGGGGATCTGCGGATGGTGTCAGGGACCATATACAGTGATCAAAAATGCTGAGGATGCTGAGAAATTCAATATTTCTCCGGAAAAAGAAGTATGTGTAGTGTCCCAGACGACATTTAATTACAACAAATTTCAAGAATTAGTTGAAATTCTCCGCAAAAAGAGTTATGATAATAATGTTTTAAATATTTTAAATATTTTAAACACTATTTGTAATGCTACCGAAGAACGGCAGAAAGAAGCTAAAGCGATAGCCGGAGAGGTAGACACTATGCTGGTCGTAGGTGGCCGACATAGCTCCAATACTCAAAAGCTGTTTGAAATATGTAAAAAGGAATGTGGAAATACTTACTATATACAAACACCTGTAGACTTGGATTCTGAAATGTTCCAATGCAGTAGTTGTGTAGGTATTACAGCAGGGGCTTCCACCCCAAAGAAAATTATTGAGGAGGTTCAAGAACATGTCAGAGTTAAGTTTTGAACAGATGCTGGAAGATTCCGTAAAAACAATCAGAAATGGAGAGATCGTACAGGGTACCGTCATCGATGTTAAAGATGATGAGATCATCCTGAATATCGGCTATAAAGCAGACGGTATCATCACAAAGAACGAGTACACAAACGATTCAAGCGTTGTGCTTACAGACGTTGTTAAACCTGGCGATACCATGGAAGCAAAGGTTCTCAAAGTAAACGACGGAGAGGGACAGGTTACACTTACCTACAAACGTCTTGCTGCAGAGAAAGGCAACAAACGTCTTGAGGAGGCATTCGAGAACCAGGAGGTTCTGAAGGCTCCTGTAACACAGGTACTTGACGGTGGTCTTTGTGTCAATGTTGAGGAAGCAAGAGTATTCATTCCTGCAAGCCTTGTATCTGACACATATGAGAAAGATCTTTCCAAATATGCAGATCAGGAGATCGAGTTCGTTATCACAGAGTTCAACCCAAGAAGACGCCGTATCATCGGTAACCGCAAACAGCTTCTTCTTGCTGAGAAAGCTGAGAAACAGAAAGAGCTTCTTGCTAAGATCAACGTAGGCGATAAAGTTGAGGGTGTTGTTAAGAATGTTACAGATTTCGGTGCATTCATTGACCTCGGCGGAGCAGACGGACTTCTTCACATCTCTGAGATGTCCTGGGGCAGAGTAGAGAATCCGAAGAAGGTATTCAACGTAGGTGATAAAGTTACAGTTCTTATCAAAGATATCAACGGAGACAAGATCGCACTTTCCCTTAAATTCCCGGAGGAGAACCCATGGCTTACAGCTGCTGAGGACTTCGCAGTAGGAAACGTAGTAAAGGGCAAAGTTGCACGTATGACAGATTTCGGTGCATTTGTTGAGCTTGCACCTGGAGTAGATGCTCTTCTTCATGTATCTCAGATCTCCAGAGAGCACGTTGCGAAACCATCTGATGTACTTTCCATCGGTCAGGAGATCGAGGCTAAGGTTGTTGATTTCAATGGCGAAGACAGAAAGATCAGCCTCAGCATGAAAGCACTCGAGGATAATTCTGCAGAGCAGACAGAGGAGTAATTTCTCAGAAGCTGTACAGCAGATGAATATTTTGAATTTCAGAGGCCGTCACATTTATTGTGACGGCCTTTTTTAATTGGAATTTCGTAACAGAGATATTATTTAAGAACAGAAAGATAATATGGCAGGCAGTGTTTCAGATAGGTTTTCTGTTTTAAAGGATCATGCAGAAAAGCTTCTGTTACAGGAAACCAGGTATAACAGTTGTCTCTTTTGGCAGGCCTTCGGAGCTTTTTATCCATGCAGGCACTTAAGGTTTTTGGTATTGCAGTGTCTTCGGAAGGGATGTAATCGTAATCTTTATAATTGGAATAATATTGCTTTAAACGTCCATTTTGAAGCTTCACAAGAAGACGGACACGGTTATTCTGTCCGATTATGTAGAATTCTTCACTATGATTTGAAAATTCAACAGGCAGATCGTAATTAGTTTTAATGGTAAAGGCCAATTGATCGTCTTGAATTTCACAATTTAGTGCTTCGTAATCTTCATTGAAAAGAGCAAGATAGGACAGCATGGAGAAAATTTTTCCAAGTCCCAGAAGATCTTCCCGGTTATGTCCCATAACGATCTCTGCCGCTTCCGGTTTCTTTCCGGAAGCGAATTGTTTGTAAAGACGGATGCAGGCACCTCCATCATAGTAGTTCCGTTCAGTAATACCGAGAAATGATTCCATGGAAGGCTGATTCATCCGTGAAAGCTTCAGAAGTCCCTTGAGCGGCTTTAGTTCCCGGTAAAGATCCAGAGATGGCAGCTCCGTAAAAGGGGAAGAGAGTCCGTGGATCTGATATCGTGCATCCAGATAAGGCTGGTCAAAGCTGTCACCGTTATATTGGATCGTACATGAAAAATCCTGAAGGAATTCAGAAAATGTTTTCAGAAGTTCAGGTTCTTCCTCTTCGTTTTCAATCATCCACTGGTACATCTGCCAGTTGTTTCCTTCGTAGGCTACAGCACCGATCAGATACAGAAAAGTGGAATTTCGTGATAGTCCTGTAGTTTCAATATCATAGAAAAGCGGTACAAAACGCTCTGAAAATCCATGATTTTTAGTCAATTTTTTAACAGTCTCAAAGTCTGGAAACCCTTGTAAAATCGGCATTTTTTTAACGATCATGTTAATTTTCTCCTTTATGGATTGTATCTGATTATACACAAAAAAATTGCTTTTCAATAGTGCAATTTAAAGTGAAATGAGTTATAGTTATTAGTAGAGTTGATGATAAAAAACAGGAAATGGTACTGGATTTATGTGGGGATTGACAGTGAAAAAATGACTATTATCGCTTCATAAATTGGTTATTCATTTACAGCTTTTTTATGAGCTGGTGAATATCTTCTACCGAAGTATATCACAGGATCGTGTCTGGATTCAACCTTTCATACATATCCTGCTCAAAGCAGAAGCTACTTTGTTACTGTTCGCTGGTAATGTTTCGCGAAATGATTTATGGGAGCGAAATATATCTTGTTTGTCTTGGATGAAATAAGAAAAGGAAAATCAGAAACACAGAATCAACTTTAAAAAAGAGTATATGCGCAACGCAGAAATACCATGTACATGTACTTGCAAAAATAAAGGAGGAGATGAGATCTATGGCATTTTTAACCTTCAGGGGTGGTATCCATCCTTATGACGGCAAAGATTTGTCAAAAAACTGTCCTGTCGAGAAGTATCTGCCGAAGGGAGATCTGGCAATTCTTGTTTCTCAGCACATCGGAGCTCCGGCCAAGCCGATCGTAAAAAAAGGTGATCATGTGCTTGCAGGACAGAAAATCGCAGAAGCAGGAGGATTTGTTTCCGCACCGATACACTCGTCTGTATCAGGAACCGTAAAGGGAATCGAGAAACGTCTGACCGCAGTAGGCGCCATGGGTGATGCGATCATCATTGAGAATGACGGTCTGTACGAATCTGTGGAATATGCACCTGCAAAGCTTTCGGATCTTTCCAAGGAGGATATCCTGAAAAGGATTCAGGAAGGCGGAGTTGTTGGTCAGGGTGGTGCAGGTTTCCCGACACATGTAAAGCTCTCACCAAAGGAACCCGACAAGATCGACCATATCCTGGTCAACGGTGCGGAATGTGAGCCTTATATCACCAGTGACTACCGAAGGATGATGGAAGAACCGGAAAGCATTGTTGGTGGTCTGGAAGTAATCCTGAAAGCTTTCCCGAAGGCAGTGGGATGTATCTGTATCGAGGACAACAAACCGGATTGTATTGCCAGGATGAAAGAAGCCATCAAAGGCAAAGAGCGTATGGAAGTAAAAGAGCTTAAGACCAAATACCCTCAGGGTGGTGAGCGTACACTGATCTATGCGGTAACAGGCAGAGAGATCAATTCCACCATGCTTCCGGCAGACGTAGGATGCGTGGTTGATAACGTAGAGACCGTCACTTCTGTTTATAAGGCAGTGATCCTTGGACAGCCGGTTATCAGCCGTAATGTAACGGTTACCGGAGATGGTATCCGTACACCGAAGAACTTTTCCGTTCTTACAGGAACAGATCTGTCTGAACTGGTAGATGCTGCAGGCGGACTGAAGGAAAAGATCGCAAAAGCAATCTCCGGCGGACCGATGATGGGATTTGCGCTGTATGATCTTCATATTCCATGTACGAAGACAACTTCTTCCCTGCTTTTCCTGGAGCGTGACGCAGTTTCCGAGGCGAAGCAGATCCAGACTGCATGTATCAATTGCGGACGTTGTGTAAGCGTCTGTCCGGGCCATGTGGTTCCGGCCCGCCTTGCAACTCTTGCAGAACACGGTGATATGGCAGGCTTCGAAAAAATGGATGGTATGGAATGCTGCGAGTGCGGCTGCTGCAGTTACATCTGTCCGGCCAAACGACCTCTGACTCAGAGTATTAAATCTATGAGAAAAATGGTTCTTGCAGAGCGCAAGAAAAAGAAATAGGGGGAGGAATAACAATGGAACAAATGTATAACGTATCATCTAATCCCCATATCAGGGATAAAATGACCACCAGCCGTATTATGCAGCTGGTAGTGATCGCACTTCTGCCGACAACACTTTTCGGTATCTGGAACTTTGGAGTGCATGCACTCCTTGTAGTGCTGGCGACGGTTGCATCCAGTGTGTTTTTTGAATGGCTGTATGACCGACTGATGCATAAAAAGAATACAACTACTGATTTCAGTGCAGTTGTAACAGGACTTCTGCTTGCACTGAACATGCCGCCCCAGATCCCGATCTGGATGCCGATCCTTGGCAGTGCTTTTGCGATCATTGTTGTAAAACAGCTGTTCGGTGGACTTGGACAGAACTTTATGAACCCGGCTCTTGCAGGAAGATGTTTCCTTATGATCTCTTTTGCCGGAAAAATGACCAACTTTGCAGTTTCCAAAAGCTCCCATGCTGTTGTAGATGCGGTTACACAGGCAACACCTCTGGCAGCGCTTAAAAGCCAGGGATTCATTGAGGGGACTTCTATTCCTGTAAAGAATCTGTTCCTTGGTAATATCCAGGGTACCATCGGTGAGACTTCTGCCCTGGCGATCCTCATCGGTGCAGTGATCCTTCTCGCATTTAAGATCATCGATCTGAAGGTACCTCTTACATATATTGGAAGTTTTGCAGTATTTGTCATTTTCTATATGCTGGGAACAGGCAAAGGCTTTGATGTAAACTATCTTTTCAGCCATATCTTTGGAGGAGGTCTGATGCTTGGAGCCTGGTTTATGGCAACCGATTATGTGACAACGCCGATCACTCCGAAAGGTCAGCTGGTATATGGCTGCTGCCTCGGTATCGTGACAGCAGTATTCCGTCTCTTTGGTGGTTCCGCAGAGGGTGTTTCCTATGCGATCATTTTCTGCAATCTTCTGGTTCCGCTTATTGAAAAAGTAACAAAACCGGTTGCTTTTGGAAAAGGAGGCAAGAAATAATGGGTAAGATTATCAGAAATACATTGATCCTTACGATCATTACAGTAGTTGCCGGCCTTGGCCTTGGACTGGTTTACGAAGTTACCAAAGAACCCATTGCAAGAACCGAGGAACAGGCAAAAAAAGAAGCATGGCAGACTGTATTCAGTGATGTAAGCCTGGAAGATTTTAAAGCTGTAGATGTAGACAAGGAAGCAGCAGATAAAACAGCTTCAGATCTTGGAATCAAAGCAATCGTAGATGAAGTCTGTGAAGCAGCAGATGAAGGCTATGTAGTAACTGTAACCGATAAAGAGGGTTACGGCGGTGATATCCAGATCACAGTTGGTGTAACAAAAGACGGTACCGTCAGCGGCGTTTCCATTCTTTCCATCAGTGAGACTGCCGGACTTGGAATGCGTGCTACAGAAGCGAAGTTCCAGGAACAGTATGTTGGAAAGAATACCGATAAATTCTATGTATCCAAGGACGGCGGCGAAGGTGAGCCTATTGATGCTATCAGTGGTGCGACCATCACATCCAGAGCTTTTACCGGTGCAGTCAATACAGCTATCGGCTATTGCAAAAACGCATTTTAGGAGGGTAGTTGAATATGAATAATTGTGGTGAAAGATTAAAAAACGGCATTATAACCGAAAATCCGATTTTCGTCCTGATGCTTGGTATGTGTCCTACCCTTGCGGTAACGACTTCTGCGATCAATGGTATTGGTATGGGACTTTCCACAACCGTAGTTCTGGTTATGTCAAACATGCTCATCTCCATGCTACGTAAGGCTATTCCGGACTCCGTCAGAATGCCGGCCTTTATCGTAGTTGTAGCATCTTTTGTAACTATCGTACAGTTTCTGATGGAAGGCTTTACTCCTTCTCTTTATGAGTCACTTGGAATTTACATTCCACTGATCGTTGTTAACTGTATCATTCTGGGACGTGCAGAGAGTTATGCTTCCAAGAACCCTGTCCTTCCGTCTATCTTTGACGGACTTGGAATGGGTCTTGGCTTTACAGTGGGCCTGGTTGCCATTGGTCTTGTAAGAGAGATCCTTGGTTCTGGAAAGGCTTTCGGAGCACAGATCATTCCGGTTGCTGATGCAGCTACCGGTGCTGCCGGCTATACCCCGATCACTATCTTTATCCTTGCACCTGGAGCATTTCTGGTTCTTGCCGGACTTGCAGCGATCCAGAACAAAGTAAAGATCAACATGGCAAAGAAGGGCAAAGATGTTTCCAAGATCCAGTCCGGCTGTGGCTCCAATTGTGCGACCTGCGGCGGATGTCCTTCCGACAAAGAATAAAAAGGGGGAATAGAAAATGGCAAGCTTGATGTTGATCGCAATTGGTTCTGCGCTTTGCAGTAACGTTGTATTGAGTCAGTTCCTGGGAATCTGTTCTTTCCTTGGAGTATCCAAGAAGACAGAAACTGCAGCCGGCATGGGTGGTGCGGTTGTATTCGTTATTACTATTGCATCTTTTGTTGCAGGACTGCTTTATAAATTTATCCTGGTACCGACCCATTTTGAGTATCTGAAAACGATCGTATTTATCCTGGTTATCGCGGCACTGGTACAGATCGTAGAAATGTTTCTCAAGAAATTTGTACCATCCCTTTACAAGGCACTTGGTGTATACCTTCCTCTGATCACAACAAACTGTGCAGTTCTTGGTGTAGCACTGAACAATGTTAAATATGAATACAGCATTCTTGAAAGTGTTGTCAACGGATTTGCCACAGGTGTAGGTTACCTGATCGCAATTGTATTACTTGCGGGAATCCGTGAAAAAATGGAATACAACGATATTCCGGAATCCTTCCAGGGTATGCCGATCGTTCTGCTTACGGCAGCACTGATGGCTATTGCATTCTTTGGATTCTCCGGAATCGTATAGGAGGAAGAAGAGCATGAGTATAACAGGAATTATTATGGCTGCAGTCATTGTCGGCGGTACTGGTTTATTCATTGGTATCTTCCTCGGACTTGCAGACAAGAAATTAACCGTTAAGGTAGATGAAAAGGAAGAAGCCATTCTCGGCGTTCTTCCAGGAAATAACTGTGGTGGTTGTGGATATCCGGGATGTTCCGGACTCGCTGCCGCAATTGCAAAGGGAGAAGCTCCTGTAGATCAGTGTCCGGTTGGCGGTGCTCCTGTTGCAGCCAAGATTGGCGCGATCATGGGACAGGAAGTAAAAGAAACCGCACGTCAGGTTGCTTTTGTAAAATGTGCGGGAACCTGTGATAAGACGACTGTGAAATATGAGTACACAGGTGTGGAAGACTGCGAGATGATGGCTTTCATCCCTGGCAGCGGTGCAAAAAACTGTACATTTGGATGTATGGGCTTCGGAAGCTGTGTAAAGGCATGTCCATTTGATGCGATCCATATAGTGAATGGTATTGCGGTCGTAGATCAGGAAGCATGTAAAGCCTGTGGCAAATGTGTTGCCAAATGTCCACGTCACCTGATCGAGCTGGTACCATATGACAAACAGACACGTGTAGCCTGCAGCTCCCACGCAAAAGGTAAGGCAGTTACAGCTGCCTGCGAGCTTGGCTGTATCGGCTGTAAAAAATGTGAGAAGAACTGTCCGTCCGAGGCGATCACAGTTACCGATTTCTGTGCGCACATCGATTACGATAAGTGTACAGGCTGCGGTAAATGTAAGGAAGTTTGCCCAAGACATGTGATTCTGTAAAACAAAAAAGAACTGCCTGTCACGGAAGTTTTCCGAGTGACGTGGCAGTTCTTTTTTGGAATAAAGCATGTTGTGCCCGATAATGCATAAATAAAATAAATACATACAAATTTTTGGTTATATTTCAATGAAAAATTGCAGTTTCCGGTTAAAAATATTTGACCGGTGAATTTCAAGGGGCTATAATAGGATATAAATATTCAGTATACTTCAAGGAGAACGAAATTCATGAGTAAGATTATTTTAACTGGCGACCGCCCGACGGGGCGCCTTCATGTAGGGCATTATGTTGGATCTCTGGCAGAGCGTGTGAAGCTGCAGAATTCCGGCTTATATGATGAGATTTATATTATGATTGCAGATGCCCAGGCACTTACAGATAATGCAGAGCATCCGGAGAAAGTACGTCATAACATTCTTCAGGTTGCTCTGGACTATCTGGCATGCGGGCTTGATCCGGAGAAATCCAATATTTTTATCCAGTCCATGGTTCCGGAGTTGACAGAACTTACCTTTTATTATATGAATCTGGTTACGGTAGCGCGAGTACAGCGTAATCCTACCGTTAAATCCGAGATTAAGATGCGTAATTTTGAAGCTAGCATCCCGGTAGGCTTTTTCTGCTATCCGATCAGTCAGGCTGCTGATATTACTGCTTTCCGTGCAACACATGTACCGGTAGGTGAAGATCAGCTTCCGATGCTTGAGCAGTGCAAGGAGATCGTCCATAAATTCAATACCGTTTACGGTGATACGCTGACAGATCCGGAAATTGTTCTTTCTTCCAATAAAGCATGCTTACGTCTTCCGGGAATTGACGGAAAGGCTAAGATGAGTAAGTCTCTCGGAAACTGCATCTATCTGTCTGATGAAGAAGATGTTGTGAAGAAAAAGATCATGTCCATGTTTACAGATCCGAACCATCTTCGTGTTCAGGATCCTGGTCGTGTAGAGGGAAATCCGGTATTTATCTATCTAGATGCCTTCAGCCGCCCGGAACATTTTGCTGAATTTCTGCCAGAGTATCAGAATCTGGATGAACTTAAGGCTCACTATCAGAGAGGTGGCCTTGGTGATGTGAAAGTCAAGAAGTTCCTGAATAATGTTATGCAGGCAGAGCTTGGACCGATCCGTGAAAGAAGGAAAATGTGGGAGCAGCGAACCGAAGATGTGTTCGATATCCTGAAAGCCGGTACAGAGGTTGCCAGAGAAAAAGCTGCCGCAACGCTTCATGATGTCCGTTCTTCTATGCGGATCAATTATTTTGAGGATCAGGATTTCCTTAATCAGTGATAGAAAACAGCGAGAGGAATCACAGGCTTGTATACAGGATCAACCCGGAGATTGTATTCCGGGTTGATTTTTTTTGAAAATTATGTTACTATTGCGTTCATATGGGAAACAGATGTTCAGCTGTTTCAGGGAAGGAGCCTTGAGATTTGATTTCTTTTGTAAAAGGTACCGTAGCAGATATCGGTGAAAATTGTCTGGTTGTGGAAAATGGCGGAATTGGTTATGAGATTTATATGACAGGACAGGATCTTGGGAAAGCACGGATAGGCGATGAAAAGAAGATCCATACCTTTCTCTATGTGCGGGAGGATATTCTACAGCTATATGGTTTTTTTTCGAAGGATGATCTTGGCATGTTCAAGCTTCTGATCGGTGTCAACGGAGTCGGACCTAAAGGCGCTCTGGGTATCCTTTCCGGGATCAGTGCAGACGAGCTTCGTTTTGCAGTGCTTTCCGATGATGTAAAAACAATCTCCAAGGCCCCTGGAATCGGGAAAAAGACAGCCCAGAAAATGATCCTGGAGCTGAAAGACAAGCTGAAGCTGGAAGATGCTTTTGAGATGAAACTGGCGCATCAGCAGGAAGAAGCAGCTGAGGGAGCATCTGATCTGAGGGATAGTCGTCAGGAAGCGGTGGAGGCGCTTGTCGCATTAGGATACAGTTCTGCAGATGCCCTTCGTGCAGTACGAAAGGTACCGGAAGATGTGCCGGCAGATGATGTAGAAGCAATTCTTCGGGCTGCACTGAAAAATTTTTAACAAATGTAGCAAGAATTCTCCCACCTCTTCAGATGGTGAGATGAATTGCACATCTGAGCATATCTGCTTAAAAAAATCTCTATAGTATAAAAGAAACACTTGTTCTCCTTTCCCTGATGTAGTATACTGAAAAAGAACAATTAGTTCATAAATACATATCCGTCGATATAAGAAAAAGGATGATAAATATAATGGAGTTAGACCATGAAAGATGCATTC